>Ga0302123_10000497_pt1 | contig 31036 bp, 26 predicted proteins | sample CB21_321_MG_FD_203109 | JGI IMG/M metagenome (GOLD analysis project Ga0302123, IMG submission 203109) | Marine microbial communities from Western Arctic Ocean, Canada - CB21_32.1 | ecosystem: Environmental > Aquatic > Marine > Oceanic | place: Canada: Western Arctic Ocean | collected 2017-09-28 | reverse complement strand
CCGGAGTATCTAGTGCAATACTAAGCTGACACGTCATGACACGTCATGACACGTCATGACACGACATGACACGACATGACACGACATGAATCAAATCGACGCAATGACACCCTAAGGAATTCTGAGTAAAGACAGCCAATCCAGAACTTCACAGTTGTGAAAAGGCTACAAATTTAGCATACGGATGGAAACTGCCGCACCAGCTCTATCAAGCAATTAGCTCAACACCTGAATTATAACAGGTGCCCTCATAATAGCCAATATGCCAAATCACTCACTAGCAAATGACATACGTATCAATTCGTGATTGGATTTGTATTCCTTCTTTTGCGCAAGATTCGTATACTTCTACGACCGCCAAACAAGATCGTTGGAACTTATGCACCAAAAACCCACCATTATCAAGTTGACTTGGGCCCTCCTCGCCAGCACGCTACTCTGCGGTTGCCGCCACGTCCAACAGCAAATAACGGGGCCTCGAGGTGATATTAGACAACAGCAATATCGGGCAGCGTTGTTTGACCCGTACGCGTTGCCAGAAATCGGAAATGATCAGGGCGGCATGCGACCGCGGGAATTTTCACGACCGTTGCCGGAAATTGTTCGTGAGCAAACTCTTGCCGAACTATACAATCCGCGGCAATAATTAACGTAAGCCTATACCGCGCAATCTTTATATAGCCTCAGGACCACGTTCACCGGTGCGGATGCGGATACAATCTTCCATCGGCAACACAAATACTTTGCCGTCGCCTATTTCACCGGCTTCCCCAGTACGGCCACCCTGTAGAACCGCTGTAATCGTCGCTTCGACAAACTCATCGTTTACAGCAATCTGCAATTGTACTTTGCGTATCAAATTGACTGCCAAGTCATGACCGCGATACGTCTCTGACTGACCCTTCTGACGTCCAAATCCTTGGCAATCCATAACGGTTAGCCGTGAAACCTCGACGGCCGTTAAAGCTACCTTTACGTCCTCTAAATGACTTGGTTGAATGATCGCAATAATCAGTTTCATCCTGGGCGCCTTCTCGAAACAAAAACGATTTTTGGATTATCTCTCGTATCACACCACGGGTAATACTAATCCTGTGACTATTGTATGCCGTCACGTAAGAAATAACAGGTGACCGCGCTGAGGCTGGCAGTTTTTAGTTAATTTTTAATTGCCTTGATCTCCGACCTGCGCTTAACCCGCCGTTTTGTAATCAAAAAAAACGTCTGCCCATTTCTGAGCAGACGCTTCTTTGCATTTTTTTGAAACCCTATGAGGTTTACTAGCTAGTAGCTTAGTAAGTCAGGATTGCATCCATACCGAAAGTAACATCGGTGTTGGTACTTGTTTCATCCCAGTCAATTCGAACTTCTGGACGAAGGGTCAAGTCGAAACGAGTTTGAGGTCGGTAGTTAATACCCGAAGTGAACGAGTATTCGCTGTCCGCACCCAAGTTGTTTCCGTTTCTCCACCATTCCAAACGAGCACCAAGCGTGACGTCATCTGAAACTGTGTAGAACAAGTATTGGTTAACACCAATTTCATAGCGAGTTGTGGTGTCTACATAATCTGATTGGAATACGTAGTCCATTTTTTCGCCAAGATTAACCTTCATAACAACACTGTGAGTGTAGCCATTTTCAGTATCACTGATGTCACCGAAAGTCGTTACATAGTTAAGAGAAAGACCGCTAATCGATTTTCCAAGACCAATAATACCGTTGCTTCCATGACTCTGGAAACCAGTATCCCAACCTGAAGAGTAACCAAAAGACAGGTCGACGCCCGCTTCAGTAGTCTTGCTTGCGAGCAAACCAGTGTGAGTACGAGGCTCACTAGTCATTGTCTTTGCGTGACTATAGAAGAAATTACCCGGAGCTTGAACTACTTCATAACCAACGATTGTGTAGAACTTACCAACTATGACGCTCCAATCACCAACGTGACCTTCAACGTACATTTGAGGCATAGCCCAACCAAAACCGTTACCGGAATCAGCACTATCTGTGTCCCAGCCAGTTGATTGACCAAAGGCGCTGGTGTTGTTAGCGTCTGCACCGTACATCAAGTCAAAGTGATATCCAAGACCAAGGCCTTCAGCATCGGCATCAGACGCTTTGTCAAATTCAAACCAAACTTGGTGAAGCGTGCCTTGCTTAGGATTAGTATTAAACAATCCTGTGCTACGATCGTGGTAACCAAATTGAGTCCAACCGTTAACTTCTATTCCTTCGCCATCGCGATCGAAGAGACTCCAAGCGCCACCATCAGATGGCGATACTGCTACATCATCGGCGAGCGTATATGTGATTGGGCTGAAAACAGGCTGTTGCAATTCTTCAGCGGCTGCTGATCCACCAAAAATTGAGACTGCAAAAGCTGCGAGCAATATTATTTGTTTGCGTTTCATTTCCTACATTCCTCCGTAAAATTATTTAGGTAAGGAAAAGTCCAGTGAATAAGGTGCCTTATTCTTGCCCTCTATTTGGAAAGGGCATTAACCTACTTTTCCGACGGCAAAACGTCTAAACACGTTTTGTCGCTTGCGCTATACACTTTGCGCATGTAATCCGTCACAAAGTCAAATTCGGAACGAGTCACTACCTATATTCATCGCAAAAACAGAAGTTCGAGCCGTAATTACAGCAGGAATTGGATTTTTGTTAATCTATCCGGATTGCAACACTCTAGTCGTTATCGCGCTTTAAACTTTGTCAAATATAACGATTATGCCGTTTACCACTTCCCGCGAAATCTGTTGGATCTGCGTTGATTTATAAGTAATAAGATGCATGTGAATTCATCCATCGAACCGCCGCAGTCACCCTTTTTCGGTGATGCTTAAAAATAGACTCCCTTTTCCAACCACTCATTAACCGATAAATTGATAATCAGCATCCGGCCTCCACTTTTACCCGAGCAAATGCGTGGGGCAATAAGGCATCGCGTGTTACGTTGAAATATTTTAAAACACAGCTTACCGACTCATCTATCACACCACCTCCAAGACCCTGAACCGAGGACACCCAATCCAATGGGAATCTTTAAACGATTCAAAAAGTCCAACACGACCTCACCGAGTGAAAACGGGGGAAATGCCCAGCAGATACCACCTGCAAGTGACATTGAAAATAAAGGTGATGAATCTAATTCCCCTGACGAAGCCTCTACTGAGCAACCAGATAACGATCGAGGCAACCTGTGGCAACGCTTACAAAGTGGTCTAAAGAAAACTCGTGATGTACTCAAAACGGACATCCGTGATTTATTCAAAACCGACGGCCAACTTGTCGACGATGAATTCCTAACACGGCTCTTTGCCATTTTGGTCAAAACAGACATGGGCGGAGGTCCTGCGGGAAAAATCAAATCTAGCATTGAATCGCAATTCCAAGGACGTGTCATCGAATTTGAAGATGTCCTGAATATCATCCGTGACGAATTAACCGAACTATTGACTCAACCCACGCAACCTGTCCGTTTTGCTCAATCAGGTCCCTCCATTATTTTAGTCGTGGGCGTCAATGGATCCGGCAAAACAACATCGATCGCAAAATTAGCTCATCACTTTCAAGCGGAAGGTAAAAGCGTTTTACTCGGAGCGGCGGATACATTTCGAGCAGCAGCGGTCCAGCAGCTCACGATCTGGGCTGAACGACTCGGTGTCGACATCGTCAAAGGCGACCAAGGCGGCGATCCTGCTGCTGTAGCACATCGATCGGTTGCCCAAGCAATAGAAAAAGATGTTGATGTTTGCATTATCGACACCGCGGGTCGCTTACAAACTCAAACAAACTTAATGAAACAGTTAGAAAAAATATTTCGTGTCATACAGAATCAGATCCCAGCAGCACCTCACGAAGTGTTTCTGGTCCTCGACGCAACCGCTGGACAAAATGGCATCAGCCAAGCTCGCGGATTTTCCGAAGCTGCGAACTGCACAGGAATCATCCTGTCCAAACTTGACGGCACTGCCAAAGGGGGTGTCATCATTCCCATCCGCCAAGAGTTTTCCATTCCCGTGCTGTTCGTCGGCCAAGGCGAACAACCGGAAGATTTGGCGGTCTTTAAAGTCGACGAATTTGTCGCTGGCCTATTTGATGAAGCTTGATGAAGCTTTGGAAAGAACGGATCCACAAACTCAGGATCGGCCCTGCAGCACCTTATCTAGCACGCCGTTAACGAATGACGGTGAATCTTTTGTGCCAAATCGTTTGGCCAACTCTACCGCTTCGTCAATCACAACTTGGCCTGGCGTTGAGGTTTGCGTCAGTTCGAATGTCGCCAAACGAATTACATTTCGGTCCGTCGGTGCCATGCGAGTGATTGTCCAGTTTTCTGCACAACCCAAGATGACCTCATCTAGCGCGTCGCGGTGGTTCTTGACGCCAAGTACCAATTCTAAAGCAAACTCTGACAAACCAGCGGGCTCGGCAGTCAAATGCCTTTGAATATAATCCGTAGGATCTTCTGTCATCCGTTCCGGATTTAAGTCGCATTCGTACAACAACTGAATTGCAATTTCTCGCGCTAAACGCCGTCCACTCCAAGGTTGAGTATTATCATTTTCGATCGCTTCGTCGCTCACATTAATACCTTTAATTAGCTAGTCATCTATTACGTACTTTGAATTGTTTTTTGAGTGGAACTTCACTCGCTCGTACCGCGGGTGTCCGATTAGTCGTCGATGCGCTCCAACACGCCCAAAATCATACTCATTACATTTACCATTTCCACAGCGGCTTCCGCTGCTTCCACGCCTTTGTTTCCTACGTTACCGCCAGCGCGGTGAATCGCCTGCTCCATCGTTTCACACGTCAATAAACCAAACAATACTGGCAAATCGTGCTCCAAGGATAACTTTCCAAGGCTACTGGCAACCTGGCTGTTTATATATTGGTCGTGGGTTGTTTCACCTCGAATGACCGCTCCTAAGCAAATCACCGCGTCGATTTTCCCACAGCTAGCAAATTGCGCTGCAACAACCGGCAATTCCCACGCTCCCGGCACCCAGGCAACTTGGATATCATCATCAGCAACTCCGGAAGCTTGCAAGGATTCTAACGCGCCGTCGAGCAATCGTTGTGTAATGGAATCGTTGTATCGAGACACTACAATGGCATATTGGCCAGCAACATTGTCAATGCAGCCACCGGTGAAGTGGTTACTTGCTTGAGGAATGGAGAGCAGTTTGGATACACCATTGGTGATTCCCCGTTTTCCATCAAATGTTGTCGGCATAGTTATCTCTCTTGATTATGATCTCGTTGATTTGTGCTGTCCGCATTGAGATGCTCTAAGCTTCTGGGTTAACACTCATTAGAAATTCAGCGTTAGACTTTGTTTCACTTACCTTTTTAACGAGCATCTCAATGGCATCAACTTCATTCTGATCCGCTAAAGCACGTCGAGTCATTGTAATTCGTCTATATTCCTCAGGGTCCAATAAGTTTTCTTCGCGTCGAGTCCCGCTGGCATTAATATCAATTGCTGGGAAAATCCGCCGTTCCGCAATGCGACGATCCAACACAATCTCTAAATTACCCGTGCCCTTGAATTCCTCATAGATGACTTCATCCATTTTACTGCCAGTATCGATTAAAGCAGTAGCTAGAATCGTTAAGGAACCGCCCTCCTCGACTTTACGAGCTGAACCAAAAAACTTCTTTGGTCTCTGCAATGCGTTTGCATCGAGTCCGCCAGACAATATTTTGCCACTTGGTTCACACTCGGTATTCCATACTCGAGCCAAACGAGTAATCGAGTCCATGAAAATCACGACGTCCATCCCGCATTCAACCATTCGTTTCGCTTTTTCAATCACCATTTCAGAGACATGAACATGTCGAGCAGGTGATTCGTCAAAAGTCGAGCTTATCACTTCGCAATTTGGACCACGAACTTCGCGTTCCATGTCTGTCACTTCTTCTGGCCGCTCGTCGATCAACAACATGATCACATACGTTTGGGGGTAGTTCTTCAAAACCGCTCGCGCCATCTGTTGCAGCAGAATAGTCTTGCCTGCTCGTGGAGGACTGACAATCAACCCGCGTTGCCCAAAGCCAATTGGCGTGATCATGTCGACAATGCGAGTACAAACTTCGCTAGAGTCATGCTCCATCACAATCCGTTGATGCGGATGCAATGGTGTTAAATCATCAAAATGGACACGAGCAATATTTTCACTCGGGTCAACTCGATTAACCGTTTCGACTCGCAGTAATGCAAAATACCGTTCATTTTCCTTTGGTGGACGAATTTGCCCCGCTACGGAAACACCTGTTCGCAGATTGAACCGACGGATTTGGCTCGGTGAGACATAAATATCGTCCGGACAAGACAAATAATGATAATCTGGGCTCCGCAAAAATCCAAAACCATCGGGAAGAATTTCGAGAGTCCCTTCGCCATACATGAGCCCGCTGGTTTTGACTAAATTCTTTAAGATGCGAAAGATTAGTTCCTGTCGTTTAACGCCAGAAATATCACCGAGCTCAACCACTTCTGCTACCTCTAACAACTCCGGCATGCTCATTTTTTGCAGTTCAATCAGACGCGTTTGCTCGCTAGGGTCTGTGACCAATTGATCGCCAACATTTTCACCTTTGTCTAACTCGCGACTGATTTGCTCAGCGAGCGACAGCGTATCTGGCCTTGACCGATTGTTAATAAATTCACCGTCGCTGTCATGGAACTGCTGCGATTTGCGCGGATCGGCGGATTTCGCAGCACTGGCGTCATGCTCGTGAGCACGCGAATCATCAATATTGGGATTTTGTTTTTCGGACATCTTATTAATTCACTGATGCGGTAAGCATCGTCCAGATTGCTTGTAATTGTTTTCGTGTGTTATCTCTAGTCCCCGAATTGTCGAGGATTAGATCAGACCGACGTCGTTTTTCCTGCAACTCAAGTTGAGATGCTTGGCGTTGAATTATTTCTTCGTCAGACCAACCACGTTCTCGACATCGCTGCCAACGAACAGACTCACTACAATCCACAAAAATTACTTGGTCACAGCACTGATCCCACTCTGCCTCAAACAACAACGCTGCATCAACAACAATCGAGACCGAGTCCTCTGCAGTTTGAAACTTCTCAATAAACTTGTCTAAGGCGTGTTGAATGAATGGGTGTGAAATCGATTGCAAGAACCGAAGTTCCGCCACAGCATTCTCATCACATCCAAAAACAATTCCTGCGACTTCTTGCCGATCCACTTCGCCGTTGGATCCAAAAATTTGGTTACCCCATCGTTGACGCAACAATTCCTTGACCTCGCCATCGCGTAATACGTCATGCCCCGCTCGATCTGCATCGAACACTTGTGCACCGAGATCTTTCAACAAACCAGCAACATAACTCTTGCCAGACCCAATACCGCCACTGAGGCCTAAAACAAGGGTTGGTTTTTGTAAGAACATAGGACTGTCTGGTGCCATCTTTTAAACGGACACGAAAAACGGCATATCAATGTCAGCGCACCGCAACGTCATTGCTAATAATGCATTGAATAAGGGAATTTGAAATATACGTATGGAGGGAATACTCGCCGGAAACGCAATCACAGCGGAATGTGTGCTGCGACCATTGAGAGAAAAGAAATAAGTGGGATAGTATTCGAAATAATAACCAATTTGAATACTACTGCCCACATTATAGACGCACCATTCGTATTAAACTAGGCGCTTTCTATTACAAATATATTGTCCTGTTGTCCAGTTCGTTGTCTCTATTTGCATTGAGCCCAATTATCACCAACACAAATATCTACCTTCAGCGGCACAGATAATTCCACTGCGGACATCATTTCCTCACGCACCATAACCGTCAGACGTTCGACCTCTTCTGCCGCTACCTCAAACACTAACTCATCGTGAATCTGTAGCAACAGTCGAGCTTGAAAATCATCCGTTTTCAGACGTTTCAGCACAGCAATCATGGCCACTTTGATAATATCTGCCGCCGATCCTTGTATCACCGTGTTAATCGCTATCCGTTCCGCAAGATTCCGCTGACGCTTGTTTTTCAACGTCTCTGGGTCTCGCACATTAGCCACGTTACGATGCCTTCCCAATATCGTACTCACGCGACATTCACGATGTGCTGCTCGCAGAGTATCCAACATAAACGCTTCGACTCCAGGGTACTTGCGAAAATAAGAATCGATAAACTCAGCCGCTGCGCTATTCTCAATCCCCAATGCTTTTGCCAAGCCAAAGGCAGTTTGCCCATAAATTACCCCAAAGTTTACCGCCTTTGCTCCCCGCCGCATCTCCGCAGTAACTTCATCAACCGGCACATCATACACCTCAGAAGCCACATTGGAGTGTATATCTTCGTCATCAATAAATGCTTGTTGCAATGTTTCGTCTTGGGAAAAATGCGCTAACACTCGCAACTCAACTTGCGAATAGTCTGCCGCCAACATCTTCCATCCCTCTTCACTGGGAATGAATGCCGAACGAATTTCACGACCTTCTGGGGTCCGTATCGGAATATTTTGCAAGTTGGGATCTGTCGAACTCAACCGTCCAGTCGCCGCGACATCTTGTTTAAACGCCGAATGCACTTTTCCTGTGATTGTGTTTAACAACTCGGGCAAAGCATCAACATATGTTCGTTTTAATTTGGTGACTTGCCGGTATTCTAAAATCAGCGGCGGTAAATCGCTAACTCCCATCCGACTCAGTTCGTCCAATACACCAGCGTCGGTGCTGATACCGGTTTTCGTCTTTTTGATGACCGGCAACCCCAGATCCTCAAATAACACCTTGCTCAGCTGTTTAGGCGAGTCAATATTGAATTCTTGCTCGGCCGCTGTAAAAATTTCGCTAGTGAGCTCTTCAATCCGAGCGGCAAATCGCACGCTCAATGTTTTCAATAACTCAACGTTTACAGAAATACCGTTGTATTCCAATTCTGCTAACACTTCGATCAAAGGCATTTCAACTTCTTGAAAAAGCGTTAACAATTTCTTGTCCTGGAGTTGCTGCACTAACTTCGCATATAGTCGCAACGGAATATCCGCATCCTCCGCTGCATAATAGGCCACTTGCTCTAACGGGACTTGATCCAGCGTAACCTGTTTCTTTCCGATGCCAGCTAACATCGCATAACTGACTGGTTTATGGTGTAGATAGCGTTCAGACAAGAAATCTAGGCTGTGATTACGCTGCTCTGGCTCTACCAAATAATGGGCCACCATCGTATCAACGAATAATCCAGCCAGTTGGATACCGTGATTACGTAAAACGACCATGTCATATTTTAAATTTTGACCCACTTTGCGAATCGTTGGGTCTTCCAATACACCACACATCAATTCGCGTACCGCCTCGCTATCTAACTGCACGTCTCCCTCCATACTGCGGACCGGGACATAATACGCTTTCCCAACTTCCCAAGCGAACGAGTAGCCCACTAGATCCGCACTGCGAGAATCCAACCCCGTCGTTTCCGTGTCGATACTCAGCACATGCTCGCTGGTAATTTCCCCCAAGACGTTTTCCAGTTGTTCCATGGACGTGATGGTCACGTACTCAACTTCCCAAACCGCGGCGGTTGGTTTAGTTTGAGCGGACAACAACCGTTCTCGCAAAGTGCGGAATCCAAATTCATCGCACAAGGTTGTAACTTGCTCGACATCGACATCACTGACGACTGCCGAGGACCATGTGAATTCAATAGGAACGTTGCGGTCTAATCGCACAAGCTCTCGACTTAACATCGCGTCCTCGCGGCCATTCATTAAGTTCTCACGTCGGTTCTTGGCCTTAAGCGTTTGCGCATTATCCAATACGTCTTCCAACGTGCCAAATTCCTGCAACAAAGTGGTGGCCGTCTTGGCGCCAATTTGTTTGACACCTGGAACATTATCAACACTATCACCAACGAGTGACTGGAAATCGACCACTTGATCAGGCCGAACTCCCCACACGTCATGCAAATCTCCCGCATCAAAATAACTATCTTTGCGAATGTTATACATCTGTACATTGTCGCTCAACAACTGCCGACAATCTTTGTCGCTCGTGACTAGAAAACATTTGTTGCCACGCACATCCGATTGTTCAGCGAGCGTGGCCATGATGTCATCCGCTTCAAAGCCAACTAGTTCTAGACACCTGATACCCATTGCTGCCAACATACGTTTGATTGGTGGTATCTGATCCCGCAAATCGTCCGGCATCGGATCGCGATGCTCCTTGTACGCTGGATACAACTCGTGGCGAAAAACATCTCCTGGAGCATCGAATACCGCGATGATGTGCGTTGGGGTTTTTTTCTGCAGCAAATCAGCAATGTCGCGCACAAATCCAAAAATGGCATTTATCGGCTGGCCCGCCGGGCCTGTCATTGGCGGCATGCCAAAGAACACTTGATATATCAATGAAAAAGAATCGATGACATAGACAACTTCATCTTCAACGCCATCACTCGCCGCTGGAATTGGCTCGGATTTTTGTACGTCCCCATCATCAGACTCCGTCGCCGCACAAGTGTCATCCAAATCCGAAAATAATTGTTGTTGTTTTTCTACTCCATCCATGACTTTTCCTGCTTTGCTTGTATTAATTGCTTGCTGAGGACGAACTCCGCCGGCACCCAACACTTCTACGATCTCTTTTTAAACTTTCTGGCATACGGATTTTTGTCTATGAGACAAAAACCACTCATTTTGCACTATTTAGCTGATTTCACTAACCATAAAGTACCAAAACCTGCGCTCCGAAGAAGGTAACTATCGTAACGATTAGGTAAAAGATAGGGTCTATTACCCAGAAATGCACACCGATACCGTTATAAAGTCGATACAAAAGAAGCATAATAAATATTTCGATACTCGTATCAACAATCATTGTTTGGAATTACCCGATTTCATCGGTAATCGATTTCGCTATCCTTTATAGTAGATATTAACCATACACAGAAAACCGGACGGGCGTTTTAATCAACACCAGACAATTCACAATCCTTTTTTTAAACTTTAAATCTTAGTGGTTCCCGTTTAGAGAACACAGAATAGGTTCACGATGGCCAAGCAAAGAAGACAAAACAACGGCGAAAATACAGTCCTTATGATCGCATTTATTCTCTCGGTCTTAACCTCTCTGGGGTTATTGGTTACCGTCGGGATCATGTTCCAATCGCTCGATACCAAGGAACAAGAAAAAATTGCCGCTGTGAATGCCAAGAATGCCGCTGAAAAAATTGCGGCGAGTGCCGGATACGTCAATCTAATCGCCAAACACGTGATCGATTCCTCAGAATCTTTAGCTACAATCGAAACATATGCCGACACAACAGTCATTGAGGAACGTCAAAAGACAATAGGTGACACAATGTTAGAAACTTTTAAGACCTTTCAACAATCCTATCCTGGCCTAGCTGACGATACGGCATCATTGAATTATGAATTAGTCCCTAAACTGTTAACGGATAAAACCAAAGCCTTACATAGTAACAACACACAACTTCAATCCGAAGTTGCTTCCCTTACGAGCCAACTCAACATCGTCAAAACGGCGCAGCACACTAACACCACCCAGCAGCTAACCAATTCGAAAACAGCGGTCGCATCCGCCCAAAAGGATCTAGCTGACTTTCAAATTGACCGTCAAACAGCAGCTGCCGATTACGATACTGCCATCAGGAAGAATAGGGATGCATTAGCTGCCAAAGATCAACAAATCGCCAATAGAGACACCGAGATCCAGAGCGCCACGACGCGACTGAGTAACCAAGAAGAAAAGAACCTTGTCGCCCAACTCAAAGCCCGACCGAAAAGCGAACGCTTTGAAATACCCGATGGGAAAATCACATCCGTCAACGAAGCTTCCGGAATCGTCTGGATTAATATTGGCAGTCGAGATCGACTCAAGCCCTTAACCAACTTCAGCGTCTACCCTGCCACACAACTTGGAGTGATGCGAGGCCCCGGAGACATTAAAGCTAAAATCGAAGTCATTAAAATCCTCGATGGACAATTCGCACAATGTCGCATCATTGAAGACAGTATAAATGATCCGATTTTGATCGACGATCAAATCTACTCGCCTCTGTGGCAGCGGGGGATTCAAGTTCACTTTGCGTTAATCGGTTTCTTTGATATCGATGGTGACGGCAAAAGTGATCGCGATAAAGTCAAAAACATAATTCGTTCTGCAGGTGGAATCATCGATGCTGAATTGTCTATCGAAAACACAGCAGATCCAGAAAAAACAAACCTGATTCGTACGGGTAACATTACCGTCGATACTCAATATCTGGTTCGTGGTTCAGTGGATGCGATCATCAACATCGACCGCACAACCTATAACCGCTTTGAGGAAAAAGCAAAAGATTACAATGTTGAATCCATCACTGTTAATTCACTATTGAATTACGCTGGATACAAGAACACACGCGACGCAGTGGGTCTAAGTCAAGGATTTGATAACGACGACCCTAAAGCACTTGTCAAACCTGTGTTGAAGGGGGAAGACAAGAGAAATCAACTACGTAAGCCACCAACGCGCGGCACCGACGGTGCTTTCTAGAGCACATGTAACAGGGTGTAGTTGATTCGAAACAGCGGTACATTAATCTTGCGTGGACTGCTGCATTTTCAACGGCGTACCGTTATAATCTCCTTTAACTATTCGTCACCCATTTCACTATAAGTGGGAAGCGATTGCTGCAGTCAATTTCGGAGAGTTATTTAATGTCGATACCTATGAATTCACAACAAGTTCTTGATCGCGAGTACTTGGAGATCCGTGGAAAGATTCTCGAAGTCGCTGCGTCGCTTGACCGCCTAGAACGCGCCGCTGGCGATGTGGCTCAAGACCCGCGGATGGCGCTGGTGCACCAAGGGCTACAGATCGCCCTTCAATCCAACGACGCTCAAGGTGATTCACGGGCTAAACAAATTCAATTGCTGTTTTCACGCGAGTATGCTGATTCTTGGCGACACGAGTTTGAATTATAGGCCATGGATTTTAATTCATCTGTTGCAATACATTCTCTGTTAATCACAAAATAGAAAAGACATCGTTATGGATTACTTCGATCCCCACATACATATGGTTTCACGGACCACCGACGATTACGAAACGCTTGCAAAAATGGGATGCGTTGGGATGAGTGAACCCGCGTTCTGGGCTGGTTTTGACCGTGGCAGCGTAGATAGCTTTCGCGATTATTTTCATCAACTAACGGATTTTGAACCGCAACGAGCGGCTCAATACGGAATCCAACACTTCACTTGGCTATGCATCAATGCCAAGGAAGCCGAAAATGTTGAACTCTCTCGTGAAGTGATCGCGATGATCCCAGAGTTCCTCGACCGCCCCAATGTGTTGGGCATCGGCGAAATTGGCTTGAACAAGAACACCAAGAATGAATCCACTATTTTCCTTGAGCATATGGAATTGGCGATTCAGTACAACCAACAGATACTCATTCATACACCACACCTTGAAGACAAGTACCAAGGTACTCGGATGATCCTCGACATGCTAACTTCCGATTCACGCATCGACCCGACGCGAGTCTTGGTTGACCATGTAGAGGAACATACCGCTGCTGAAGTACTCGATCGTGGGTTTTGGGCGGGCATGACACTCTATCCCATCACAAAATGTACTCCACAACGAGCAGTCGATATCATTGAAATCTGTGGAGGTGAACGACTTTTGGTCAACTCCGCTGGCGACTGGGGACCTTCCAAACCGACCGCTGTTCCGGACCTCATCCTAGAAATGCGACGCCGAGATCATTCCGAAGAATTGATTCGCAAAGTTGTCTATGACAACCCGATTGAGTTTTTCAGTCAAAGCAAAAATTTCAATTTCCAACCGCGAGATTAGCGGGTCACGCTAATCTTCTCGGCAAACTTCGGCGATCAACATTTCAGCAAGATCCAGGTCCGACCAACTACGACCCTGTAAAAGATCTGGATTGTTAGAAACAATAACGCTCTGTTGATCTTGGTCCGCTGAGGGAACTCCGTGCGACCCACAAATCAATGTGGCATCCAGCGGTGTGCTGTGAGTTGCCCTATCAAAATACAATTCGACGGGGTCATAACCCGGTTTGCGATGGATGTCAACGGTCCGTGCAAATGCGGGGCAAGCGTCATCTTGCAACCACCAATAATAAGCTTGCCAACTATTGGAAGTTGAAATCAACATTAACTCGCCACTACGCTCATGCGCTAATCCTCGTTCCGCTTGCTTCTCGACTGTCAATACTTCAGCAATCCCATCAACGGATTCAAATAATTGCTGGACACGCTGAATCACCTCAGGATCCGCATCCTTGATAAAGACATGCGAGAACTGGTGATCAACCAGTGCCCACGCTGAGCTATTTAAATCCAGATGTTCACCATCATCTTCAACGCGGACCTGTAACAATCCGGCATCACGCAGGACTCGATTTGGATACGTTACGTGGTTAACTTCGCTAATCACATACTCGCTAGCAAAAACCCAGGTAACATCCACCGGATTCAACGCCGCATGCACACCATCAGCTAAAACTTGAATCACTGCGTCCAGTTCCTTGACCGCTGCCAAAGCCTCAGTACTATTGGGTCCTTGTTTTTGCGCCGCGTAATCGAGGTGCGGTAAATACAAAAACGAAAAACGTGGTTGGTTCTTACTTATCGCTTGTACCGCGCTACGAATGATCCACTCCGTCGACTGAATGTTTGACAGCGGGCCCCAGAAGTGCTTCAGCGGAAAATGATCTAGGCTTTCAAGTAATTCACCATAGAGCTGCGTCGGCTTGGTATAGCACCACAGAGATTCGGATCCATCGGGATTGTGTACCGGCGCTGGCATACAAATCCAATCCGCGCCGCAGCCTTTACTCAACATGGGAAACCAAACGGCCGAAGTTAAATCTGGGGATATCGCATGCAGCCGGTCCCAAATCTGAGGTGCTTGGATCTTATCGTTCCAGGCCGTCCACATTTCAACTTTCTGCTCTTCGCGCCAATAAAATCCATTGGCAATCACGCCGTGCTCCGACGGAGTTTTCCCAGTTAACATTGTTGCTTGCGCGGGCCAAGTTACCGCTGGAAACGTCGATCTTAAGGGTTGCTGATCACCAGTAGCGGTTAAAGCCGACAACGCTGGCATATCTGATAAATCGGATTGTCTCAATCCGGGAATACTGCAATACACAACGTGTCGCATCGATAAACTCCTATCCTGTGGCCGTGAGCCTGGGTAACATCAAGTGGTACGAATCCATTTTGATATAGTCAACATCGGTAACAATAATGCAATCGTCAATACCGCCATATTAGAGTGACTCACAATAGCCACCACACACGCATCCAGAAAAATCAACGACCGTAAACAGTGGACAACGCCAACTTGCACTCGTGCTGGCCGTGGGTCGAAAATCGCCGCAACCGCTCGGTAGAGAATTAATATCGCCAGCACGCCGAACAGCAGGTCAACGCTATCGGGTTTCAATTGCAAGCGACCACTTGGGGCTAGATCCGTTGGGAAACTCGACAGACAGACAAACCCAAGGGCCATGACTGCGACTCCGAAGCTCAAGAGCCAGCGGTTACTCGTGCGAGCCTCCGTTCGCGCAAACCACGTTAAACCTGCTACGAAAACTCCGATCCCACCGGCGATGAGTAGATGGTGTTTTTCAAACCCACAAAACATTGCCTGCTGGCTATCGACATAACTCATCCCTAACAAAACATTTAACGTGCGGCACATCCCCATCATCAGCGGCGCGAGCGGTGTCTTTTTGAGCACTCGGTTGTATAACAAAACTGAAACTGCAATGGCACAGCCGAGCAAACACCCGCTTAGGCCAGCCGTACTGGCAAACAGGATTCCAGCAAGCATCAGGCCCATTCCGAATCGAGCGGCCACTCTTAATGAAATCGCTCCCGTAGCCAATGGCCGAGCGGATCGCTGCGATTTATCTTGTTCAATGTCAAATACATCGTTTAGTACCATGCCGGAGCTATACAAACAAAACGTTGCTGCGAGCAACCCGACCAACGGCCACGCGTCGTGAGCGGTCAACGTAAATATCTCTACATCGCTCTGTACAACGAGATACCCCATCAAGATATTGGCAAACGCCGTAAACACGTTACCGATTCGCATCAGTTGCATCCAAGGGTGCAACCTGAAACCGCCGCTCGTCTGAGCTTCGTTAGAAGTTGCCGGCGCAAGAGGTTCAGATGTATTTTCAGACCCGTCATTACTGTTCATGAACTAGCACTCCGATAACTCCGCAACGCACGCTTAAATATGCGGCGACTCACAAAAAGGCTGCCGATGCTGGCACAAAATGCAAACGCAGCAAGTTGCCAATTCTCAGCAGTCATGCCGTCCAACGGCCGCGCTAGGAATCTAGCAGGAATATTGACGACTAATAAAACCGGAATAAAAAAAGTGAAGGCAATCCATAATCCCATGCCCCACCCCGTTTTATAAATTTCCATCGGGTAGCGTGAGAAATTGGTTAGGTAGAACCAAAAATTGTAGAGCGTCTGATTTCGTCCGAACCAAACACTGGTGGCAGCCAAACTGATCATCACGCTATACATAATCGCCACGCCGCAAACCAAATAAAGTGGATATAGAAAAAACACCGGCCACGCCAATACAAGTGGCTCATCCGCCACAACCATCAACTGATGCAGACTATAACTCATCAAACCAATTCCCATCATGCACGTTGAGAGACTCGACCAGTCGATTCTTGGAAATGAAATAATAAACTGGGTGTCAATCGGTTTGAGCAGTGCGAAGTCAAAATTACCGGTGCGTATTAGCTCGCTAAATTCTTGCGCATTGGGCATGAAGAACGTTTGGATGATACTGTTTATAATCCAAGTTGTTGACAAGAAAACAAAAAACTGATATTTCCCCCAGCCCGAGGATCCGACACCAATATTTTCCGTAAACTGAAAAACGATCAGATAAAACCCAACATTCATAATCGTCCACGACATGGTGGAAATACTCTGCAAGATGAAATTTGTGCGAAAAGACATGTCGCGAATTAGACTGTTACGCGCAAATGTTAGAAACACTTTGCCATACGCGGGACGAAAAGTTGGTTGTTCTTGCCGCACGCTACCCCCCGAATCCGCTGTAACGTTGAATACCACGCTGGAACATAACACGAGCTAACACAATAAACGCGAGGAGCCAGCAGGCTTCAATTGCCAAACTTGTCCATAATTCTGGCCCCTTTATTTTACCGAGGAAGATAGCCGCCGGCGTATAAGCCAAATATTGAAAGGGGAGCAAGTTCACGATATCGTGTGCCCAACCGGGTAACAGATCCAAGGGGAACATGTGCCCAGATAAAAAGAAGCTGAGCAAATTATATATAAAGACCAACGAACTCACTTCGAGAAACCAAAAAGCAACCAAACCTAAACTCGCTTCGATATAGAACCCGAGCAAAAACCCCATAAACAGTGACAAACAAAATGCGATGAGCACTGGCGCATCGGGCCAACCATTAAAAAAATCTCGGCACAGAAAAAACACAAATGCAAACGGGACAATGGCAATCGTATAGTAGGCTGCCTTATGGGCGACGCGACTGAGCAACATAAACCCCAGCATGTCGAGTGGTTGAATCAAGAACTTTTTGATTTCACCGTTGCGGACTTGCAACGCGATTCCGCCACACAATCCCGGCATGCTCGAAAAAGCTCTGCTGATCATCGTTAACATGTAATAGGCGATTACCGTATTTTTTGTATAGCCAGCGATCTCTGTCTTTTCAGAAGCTTCAAAGATCGCCGTCCAGAGAAATATCTGTGTTATGATCGGCAAAAAACGCATCAGCGTCCCAAGCGCAAAATCCCCTCGATAAACGAACCGTTCTTCCATTGCGATTCTTAGAATAACCCACCATGTCTTCAGTCGTGCTCGCAGCGGTATTCTATTATCCTGGACGGTGGTAGTAGTCATAGTCCCTTCCCGTCGCCGATGGATTCAAATTTATCATCGTCGATTTGGTGTACTCGACCCGCTGTTACTTCCGAGAACACAGCAGCAATAACGTCCTCTAGCGGTGGATCCTCTACAACAACATCGTCAACTTGATAGCCGTCCAAGATCGAGGACAACATGCGGGGCACGACATCTCGAGCAACCGTTAACTTGATGCGAGGTGTTTCAACATCGGTCACATCGCCGAATTTTTTCAAAGCAGCTAGCAACGAATCATTTATGGCGTCACGAAATTGTAATGTTATCAATTTGCGTTGGTCGGTACTTTCAATGATCCCGTCTAAGGAACCATCGTACTTGATCAACCCGTCAGCGATGATTACCACGCGCTTACAGAGGGCGGCAACATCTTTCATATAGTGGCTAGTAAGCAATATCGTGATTTTGCGTTTCTGTTGATAGTATTTGAGGAACTGCTGAATATTATGTTGGGCAACGACGTCCAAACCAATCGTCGGTTCATCTAGGAATAACACCTCTGGACTGTGTAGCAGAGCTGCCGTCAATTCCATTTTCATTCGCTCCCCAAGTGATAATTCGCGAACTGGTTGCTGTAACAAATCTCGCAGATCTAGCAAGTCCGTCAATTCATCCAGCGTGTTCTGAAAGACATCCGCTTCAATGCGATATATCTGTTGATGCAACCGAAACGATTCCTGCGCTGGCAAATCCCACCACAACTGATTCTTATTTCCCATCACCAAGGCGAAGCGACGTCGATACTCGTTCTCGCGCTGCCAAGGGATATGGCCCATTACCGTGGCTGTTCCAGACGTGGGGTGGATGACGCCTGATAATAATTTCAGAGTTGTCGTTTTACCAGCTCCATTGGGCCCCAGAAACGCAACAAACTCTCCTTGTTCGATTTGCAGGTCAATACCCTGTACTGCTTTGACTTGCTTGTATTCGCGCTTAAACAATCCCCGCAGAGAGGACCTGAGGCCTTCCTTCTTCTGATATACCTGATAGGTTTTTTTGAGACCTTTGATTTCAATAATCGACATGTTGAAATTATAGATGCCGCTGCAAAGTCAAGACAGTACTACAACAGCATTGTGTTATCCTTATTTATAAGAAGTTCCTATAAGTTTGCTCAACAAACTATTGGCATCTTTCATCAATTCAACCCGCTGCGTAAAATGCAGACTCGATCAACAACGATCTCAAACATGGAGAATACGTTTTGACAACTGCAGTACGAATCGGACTGGGACACGATACACATCGAGTTGGCTCCGGTGGCAATATGCTGCTAGGAGGAGTCCAAATTGAATGTGACCATCATTTGATTGGTCATAGTGATGCCGATGTGCTATTGCATGCAATTACCGATGCTATTTTAGGAGCAAGTGCATTAGGCGATATCGGCGAGTTGTTTCCTGATACGGATGCCGAAAACAAAAATCGATGCTCCCAAGAGATGCTACGGATTGCTTATCAACGTATTCAGGCCGCTGGTTGGAAAATCAACAATCTAGACTGTGTTATTCTTGCCACAATTCCTAAAATCAGCCCGCACCGTGAGGCGATAATCAACAATATAGCGCAATTACTGGAAATCAACTCTACGCAAGTGTTTGTCAAAGGAAAAACTGGCGAACAAGTTGGTCCCGTGGGCCGCGGCGAAGCAGTCGTTGCCCAATGCGTTGTTCTGCTGCAACAGCAGTAATAACAACAACACAATAACAACGGCAATTCAACCGACTGGGCTTGGAGTATGATACGCGTTTACAACACTCTTACAAAAACCAAAGAAGATTTTGAACCACTGCAAGCGGGGAAAGTGGGAATCTACCTCTGTGGTCCAACGGTTTATGCCCAAAGTCATATCGGACATATGGTTGGTCCAGTCATCTTCGATTCGATAAAACGCTATCTGCAATATTCAGGCTATGAAGTCACCTGGGTCGTGAATATTACGGACGTCGACGACAAACTGATTGTGAAGAGTCGCGAACAGGGCATTTCCATGGAGCAACTCGCGACCGAAATGACCGCTGACTATTTGACGAACTTGGAATCGTTGGGGGTCGACCAAATCGATGTAATGCCTCGCGCAACGGAGCACATGCAACACATCATTGCTTTCATTGAATCCTTGGTCGACCAAGGATTTGCCTACGATGTGGACGGCGACGTTTTCTTTGAAGTTGAAAAAGACAAGAACTATGGGCACCTAAGCAATCGCACGCTCGATAGCACTCAAGGAGAAGGCGGTGAAGCGGCAGCACGCAAACGATCGGCCAACGACTTTGCTTTGTGGAAATCCGCCAAACCGGATGAACCAAGTTGGCACAGTCCCTGGGGAGATGGTCGACCAGGTTGGCACATTGAGTGTTCTGCGATGAGCCGAGAAATACTTGGGGAAGAATTCGATATCCATGGTGGTGGGTTAGATCTCGTTTTTCCCCATCACGAAAATGAACTGGCTCAAAGCGCCTGCTGCCACGGAAAACCGATGGTTAAGTATTGGATGCACAACGGGTTGATGCGCGCCGGTGGGAATGATGCAAAAGTAGGAGGTCGAGCGGAACAGGATGGAGGCGACGAACAAGCAACGGTCGAAACAAAAATCAGCCGTTCCCGAGGAGCGGGAGGATTGGCAGATTTAATCGACCGGCAAGGCGGACAACGTATTCGGTTCTTTCTGTTGAAATCCCATTACCGTAGCACAATTGTTTTTAGCGAAGCAGGGATTGAAGAAACGGGCAAAGCACTGACTGCGTTTGAACGATTGTTCGAGCGGTTTCAAAGAATTAGTGGTAAATCATTTTTCGAACTGCCGATTGCCGATAATAAATCCACTGGTGATTTCGATGCGGGAGAATGTGACTTTTTGTTGCAAGTCCAAAAACATCGCGCTCAGTATCTAGCCAAGATGGATGATGACTTTAACACCGGTGGAGCCATTAGCGACCTGTTTGACCTCATCCGTAGCATCAATCGATTTATCGATCAATCATCACTCGAATCGACTGATAATGCTGATGCGACAAACGGTGACAGCTTGAAACAAGCTATGCTAACGATGCGGGAACTTACGGCACTGTTAGGTATTTTCATGAGCGAACAGACGGAGGACAATACGATGGACCAAGATCAGGGACTGACCGAACAACTAATGCAATTGATGTTAGCTTTACGCGAAGAAGCCAGAGCCAATAAAGATTTTGCCACCGCTGATCGTATCCGTGACGGACTTCTTGAAATGGGCATTACCATCGAAGACCGTGCCGACGGCGTGCAATGGCACAAATAGCTCTGTTGGCAACTTCTCTGGCTTGACAATCCATCCGCGACTAGCGTGTCTGTTGATAGACCGCGTTTAACAAAGTCTCGACGTCCTTGAATTTTTCACCGGACTCAACAGCAGCGTCGATCAAGCGTCTGGCATCGGTATCACTATGGCCAAGGCTCCGCAGAACTGTACATGTTTGATCGACTAAATCAGGCTCCACATCCATCGCCGCTGCCTGGTCACGACTTACAAGCAATGCAAACTTCGCCATCTTTCGCCGCAACTTGGCAATGATCCGCTCGGCAGTGGCAGGCCCGACTCCGGGCAACGTTGACAAACCTTTCACATCTTGGTTCTCGATCATCAGTGCCACTTCACGCACAGGCCGCACCATACTACGCAATGCTTTCTTGACGCCAACGCCATCCACGCTGCAAAACAATTCAAAGAACTCCAACTCAATCTTGCTCAAAAAACCGACCATGCGGGGATTCATGCGACCTTGCGGGTTTCCTTCGAAATATAAAATGGTATGTAAACTGAGATCTTCGCCAACAAGTGACTGCACGTTGTGGCGAACAAAGTCAGGCACAAGAACCTCAAAATGAAAGGGACCATTTTCCATAATGATCGAACTATCAAACACTTCGACTAACCGACCCGTTACATATTTAATCACGACAATCCGCCCTTCTCTGCACATTCGCTTTGTTGTTCATTATTTTATGAATGTTATCCACCAACCATTGTATTACGACCGACCAATAAATGCGTGGCACAACGCTGTTGCTAAAGCATCGGCGACATCAGGAGGTTCGGGAACTTCCGTCAACTGAAATTCACGGCAAATCGCCAATTGCATTTGACCCTTGGACGCTCGACCATTTCCGGTGAGTACTTTTTTAATTTGAGTCGCTGCATAATCGTTAATTGGAATTTCTCGCTGTTGAGCCCCTAAGCACAACACTCCTCGAGCGTGTGCCATAATAATCGCCGTGCGGGGGCGCTGACAATGTGAATATAGTTTCTCAATGGCAACTTCATCTGGGTTTAGTGATTCAAGAACTTCGACCAATCCTTGATACAACCTTAGACATCGTGTCGGCAAGTCGCCCTTGCCACCTCGCAATACCCCAGCCTCAACCAACTCAAGCTGCTGACCCGTCTGATCGATGACGCCGTAGCCAGTAATATTGACACCAGGGTCAATTCCCAGAATTCGACGTTTCGCATTCGTGGTTTGTAGCTGATTCACTTAACGCTTCTGCTGCTGTTCACGGTAACCGTTTAATTGACTTTTACTTCCTTAATCGTTTTGGAAAGCATACTGATTACCGTCATATGAATACAGTGCTAAATCATATTTGGAAATTCCCGTGGCTCGTGTGCGCCCATTCCGCAACCCGACAATCACTCAGCATAGATTAGCATGTCCGGTTTTGATATACTTTTGCTCAGGTAGACTATCTATCCGCTATCCGCCAAACTTTCGAAGGTAAACCATGAATCGGGAAAAAATCCTAGGACCAGTCGATTCTGCGGAAAATGATGACCGTTCATTACGTCCCCAACGGATGTCTGAGATGGTGGGTCAGCGGGAAGTATTTGAACGACTCGAAATCGCTGTTCAAGCCGCTCGACAACGCGAAGAACCACTTGGACATATCCTATTTGACGGTCCACCCGGATTAGGGAAAACTACCTTTGCCACTTGTATCCCGCACGAGTTAGGAGTCCCGATTGAGATGACATCCGGAGCGGCACTCCGTGCACCAAAAGATCTAATCCCCTACCTGACCAATATCCAAGATCGAGCGATCCTGTTTATTGATGAAATTCATCGCATCCCCGCAAATGTCGAAGAATACCTCTATACCGCGATGGAAGATTTTCGCATTGATCTGGTACTCGGCGATGGCCTCAACGCACGGACTATCAATATGACAGTTCGACCCTTTACGCTCATTGGGGCAACAACCCGAGCGGGAATGCTGACAGGACCGCTGCGTGATCGCTTCCAAATGCGCGAGCACCTTGATTTTTACTCGGACGAAGAATTGACGCAGATCATCAAAGGCAGTGCAAAAAAACTCGATCTGGATATTGATGATGAGTCGGCCAATATCATCGCCATACGTAGCCGTAGCACCCCTCGAATCGCAAACAACCGCTTGCGTTGTGTGAGAGATTATGTCACTGCTCGAGCCGGTGGGAAGATCGACCCCGAGATCACGCGGGCTGCACTCTTAAAATGGGAAATCGATAATCTCGGACTCGATAAGATGGACCGCAAGTATCTGGAAACTCTAATCGGTGTCTTTCAAGGTGGCCCAGCTGGGGTCGAAGCAATTGCGCATACAATTAATACCTCTAGTGATACTCTCATCGATGAAGTCGAGCCCTTTTTATTAAGGACAGCTATGGTAGTTCGCACGCCTCGAGGCCGAATTGCGACTCAAAGAGCATTCGATCACATGGGAATGTCGGGCGAACCTGTTGATATTGACGACGAATCAACAGGAGATGATCAAGATACATTATTTACGTAATAATCTATAACTTGACGTGACGCTCAACCCATTGCATCAGCATTCCAAGTCCTTCAGCGCTCGGTGGCTATTGCATTTCTCACAATTAGCCTGTTGACAGGGTTTAAGGGCACTTCTAGGATTGGTCTTTTGCTGATAATATTAGTAAATAACACAACCAACAAGTCACAATCCCCCTCTATTTCATAGGGCTCCTACAAGTTCCTGCGACGAGGATTAGGTTTTATCATGGCAGTACCAAAAAGAAAACACTCAAACTCTCGATCCAACAAGCGTCGAAGCCATCACGCTTTGACCCCTCGCCAACTTAGCGCTTGCAAGCAGTGCAACCACCCAATTCCAAGTCACACGGTTTGCCCAAAATGTGGCACCTACATGGAAACCGGTCGCCGCTTTGCTGCAGTCAGCGACGAGTAAGCTTATCTGGTCGATAGCACTGCCACTTCGCTGTCCACTAAAACCGACGCATCCTCACTTTCGATCGTGACCACTAGGAAATTGCGTTTCCATGAGTAATATCGCTTTTCTATTCCCAGGGCAAGGCGCCCAAGCAGTTGGTATGGCTCAAGAATTAGTTGAGCAACTTCCAACCGCTGCTGCATTGTTTACACAAGCCAGTGAGATCCTTGGTTATGACCTAGCACATCTCTGTGCACAGGGTCCGGCCGAGAAGCTGAACACAACCGACCACAGCCAACCCGCGTTATTCGTGGCAAGCCTCGCAGCACTCGAGTCCCTCAAAGCATCTGATCCTCAAACTGTCGATGCCTGCACTGCTGCGGCGGGCTTGAGCCTTGGTGAATACACAGCTTTAGTGTTTGCCGGCGTGATGTCGTTTGAGGATGGTTTACGAGTCGTGCAACAACGTGGAAGTGCGATGCAAGCAGCAGCACTGCAGGCTGACAGCACGATGGTCAGCTTACTCGGTTTATCAACCGACGATGTACAACAACTTGTCGACAGTTGCCGCGGAGACGGCGAAGTTTTACAAATTGCAAATTATCTGTGTCCAGGCAACATTGTCGTTTCTGGTTCGAGCACAGCTTGTGAACGAATCCAAGTGGCTGCCGTTGAAGCGGGCGCAATGAAAGCAATTCCCTTAGCGGTCGCCGGTGCCTTTCATACGGAAATCATGCAAGCGGCAGTTGAACCACTGCAACAAGTACTTGAAAATGTCACGCTCAATGCCCCACGCATCCCAGTAATCTCAAATGTCGATGCCAGTGTACACAGTGACCCAGAAATAATTCGTCAACATCTTGTACAGCAAGTCGTTTCGCCTGTCCGATGGGAAGACTGTATGGATACCCTGCTTAAGCAGGGGATCGATCAGTTCTATGAAATCGGTCCCGGACGTGTTTTGCGCGGTTTGTTGCGAAGAATCGCCCGAAAAACACCTTGCGAAAATGTCTCCTGTTAAGGTCAGACTCGCATTAAGCCGAATAGGTACTAGCGATTTAGATTCGTCCTATTCTCTTACACCTTTAAACTTGTTATTTTGTGGTGTTAAATTAATTTCTATCGACGGTACAACGATATACAATTTAGTGCCTGACACTTAAACTTGGCACACTTTTATTTAACTAGAAAGTAACCATCATGTCCGAAGAAACTTGTAAGCCGCTAAACGTTGACCTGTCTGGCCAAGTTGCGATTGTAACCGGTGCCTCTCAAGGTTTAGGGAAAGCATGTGCGATGGAACTTGCTCGTAACGGTGCACGAGTCGCTTGTCTTGCCCGAAATGCGGAAAAGCTTGCTGAGGCTGTGTCTGCAATTGAAGAAGCTGGAGGTCAAGCAAGTGCATTTTCGGTGGATGTTACGGACCGTGAAAGTGTCGACCAGACGGTCGATCAAATTGCTGAAGAATGGGGAAGTGTTGACATCCTCGTCAACAATGCAGGAATCACTCGCGATGCCCTACTACCAAGAATGAGCGATGAAGATTTTGACGACGTCATCAACACAAATCTTCGCGGCGCTTTCCTGTTCATGAGAGCTGTTTCTAAACATATGATGTCCGCCCGTTATGGCCGCATCATTAATATGTCAAGTGTGTCAGGGCTCATCGGAAATGTTGGACAAACGAATTATTCTGCCTCAAAAGCAGGGCTCATCGGAATGACACGTAGTTTTAGCCGAGAGATTTCTCGCCGTAACGTGACCGTAAACTGCGTTGCCCCAGGGTTTATTGAAACCGATATGACGCAAATACTCGGAGAAGCCGTCATCAAAGAAGCGAAGAAACGCATACCCGCTCGAAAACTAGGACAACCGGCCGATGTAGCCGCTTGTGTCGTCTTTTTAGCAAGTAATGCGGCAGGCTACATTACCGGACACACTTTAGCTGTCGATGGCGGAATGACCGGTTGACCAATCGTCCTTTTACAAAATCAAATAATACGGTAAAACTGTGCACAACCCGATGTGGTTAATCTTGACCGTTTGAACTAGATTGCTCTATCCTGATAGGTGCTATACAAATCACTTCCTCGAACATTAACCCTAAGAATCACTTTTTAAACTAGCTGCCTTTCCTGTAGAATCAAACAACCACTCGTGTGGACAACACATCAGGAAATTAGCTTACCAAGGAGACTTTCTGTGTCTATTGAAGAACAAGTAATAAACGTCGTTGCCGAGCAACTCGCTGTCGACAAAGTAAAAATAACTCGTGCGACTTCATTCGTAAACGATTTGGGCGCAGACTCGCTCGATACTGTTGAACTTATCATGGAACTTGAAGAAGAATTTGACCTGATGATTCCCGAATCAGCAGCTGAACAAATCCAAACAGTCGGTCAAGCTATCGACTTTATCGAATCTAACAATTCCTAATAGCAGCATAAATCTGGTTACTATGACACGAAGAATTGTTGTTACAGGACTGGGCGTTGTTACACCGTTGAGTCAAAATGTCGATGATCTTTGGCAGCGGATTCTAAATTGCGAAAGCGGAATCCATATACTCCAAGTTGTCGATGTTGATTTGTTTAAAATCAAAATCGGTGGTGACATTTACGACTGGGACCCTAGTGAAATCATACCTCCACGCGAAGCCAAACGCATGGACCGCTTTACGCAGTTCGCGATGGTTGCGGGTACTCATGCAATTAACGATTCCGGTATCGACTTTGAAAAAGAAGATCCCTTTCGCTGTGGGGCAATTCTAGGTTCAGGTATCGGCGGCATTCGAGAAATCGAAACGCAAGTCGCTAAACTAATAAATCGCGGCCCAGAACGTGTGTCCCCAATGACGATCCCACGGCTGATGCTTAATGCGGCCGGAGGCAATCTTGCTATTCGCTACGGCATGCGCGGACCAAATTATGGCGTTGCCACTGCCTGTGCTTCAGCAAATAACGCGATGGGCAATGCATTACGCATGATCCAATGTAATGATGCCGATATTGTTGTCTCCGGAGGTACCGAATCTGCGATTACACCAATGGGACTCAGTGCTTTTCAGAACATGAAGGCTTTGTCGCGTCGCAATGATGAACCGGAGCGTGCCTCACGGCCCTTTGATAAAAATCGGGACGGTTTCGTGATGGGTGAAGGAGCGGGTGTGTTGGTTTTCGAAGAATTGGAACACGCAAAAGCTAGGGGAGCAAAAATCTATTGCGAAGTCATTGGTTTTGGAGCAAGTTGTGATGCAGGACATATCACCCAACCCGATCCTGATGGACTCGGCGCGTGTCGTAGTATGAGTAATGCTTTAGCTGATGCAAATATTAATGCCGATCAATTGGATTATCTCAATGCCCACGGGACCAGTACACCACTGGGCGACCTCGCGGAAACAACAGCAATCAAAAATGTGTTCGGAGATCATGCATATAAACTTAGTATTTCCAGTACCAAAAGTGCACTCGGCCATTCACTCGGTGCAAGTGGTGGAATCGAGCTGATCCTCTCAATCATGGGTATTCAAGATCAAGTCGCTCCACCAACGATCAATCTCGAAACACCCGATCCTGAATGCGATTTGGACTATACACCGCTTACACCTAAACAACGACCAATCGAAATAGCCATGAGTAACAGCTTTGGGTTCGGTGGACACAATGCGTCTATTGTTATTCAAGCGCTTCGCTAAACGGAAGCCAAATTATAAAGGCCCACAAGGTCCCAAGTCATGTCGGATAATCACTCACGTATCGTTATTACTGGATTAGGGCAAATCAGTCCTCTCGGAAATAACATCGACGACCTTAGCGCTGCTCTTGATAATCAACAGTCCGGTGTTCGTACACTCGAGTCAATTCCCTATAAAAATCTGAAAGCGTCATACGGCGGAGAGGCACGAGATTTCACCGGGGAGATCTCTAATTATGGTGTGCTTGAAAAATCGTTGACTCGCGCGATTAAAAAAGCAACTCGCTTGATGTGCCGTGAAATACAAATGGGCGTTGCAGCTGCTCAACTCGCTATGCAAGATGCTCAACTGACACCGGAAATATATAATCCTGATCGAATCGGAATTGTTTTCGGGTGCGACTATATACTTAGCTTGCCTCACGAATTCCGCGAAGGCGTTATGCAATGCCTCGATGAAGATGGTGAATTTGATTTTGATCAATGGGCCGAAAACGGACTACCCAAAGTAAATCCGCTGTGGTTGTTGAAGTATCTTCCCAATATGCCCTCAAGCCATATAGCCATCTATAACGATCTACGCGGCCCTAGCAACTCCATTACCATGCGTGAGTCCTCGGCTAACCAAGCACTCGCGGAAGCGTATTGTACGATCGAACGCGGTGATGCTGACATCATGGTCTCTGGAGCAACCGGTACTCGTATTCATCCGCTAAGAACCGTGCACGTCAACATGCAAGAAGAGCTCGTTGGAAATGAATTCGAAGCAGCAGCAGCCTGTCGACCCTATGAGAAGAGCCGCGATGGTATGGTAATCGGTGAAGGCTCCGGCAGTATGATTGTTGAACGTCTTGATCATGCCGAGGCTCGCGGAGCTACCATTTATGGCGAAATAGTCGGCTTTGCCTCGTCGACCTGTATGAATCGAGATCGGACAGCACGTTTCGATCAAGCATTTGAAAATGTCATCAAACAATCACTCTCAAACGCTAACCTTCAGCCTGCAGATATCGGCCATATCCACGGCCACGGCATATCAACGATCAGCGCAGACCGTAACGAGGCAGTTGCGATCAATAAGATTTTCGGCAATCAAACGCCCGTCGTCGCTGCCAAAAGCTATATGGGCAATCTCGGAGCAGGCAGTGGATCGGTCGAAATGATTAGTAGCCTGCTCGCACTGAATAAAGGTACGCTGTTTAAAACGCTGAACTACGACACGCCAGACCCAGATTGCGACATTCAAGTTGCAAATTCAAACGATATCCCCGCTGGTGGCTCGTTCATCAATCTCAATGCCTCACCTCAAGGCCAAGCTAGCGCAGTTATCATTAAAAGCCTCCAGTAAGTACTAATTCAAGTATTTGTTACCGATCTGAGACCTCTTTCGCGACGGCAACTAACCTTTGCAACACCCGTCATACAACTTGACATTTTCGTTATACAGAGGTATTGTGGGGGGAATTGAACCCTCAATTAAGTAGGTGAATAGTATGCGTTAAAGCAAAACTACTTAGATTTTAGTGTGCGGATATTCCGCTCGGCACAAGAATAAATTGTGATAATACCCCTATATATAGGCTTTTCACAAAGACGTACGCCGGCGGCATGGGTTGCTTACTTCACATCTTCACCTTTATTAGTGAAGTAATGTGCAGGATAGTAAGTAGGCTAGCCGGCGGTTTTTTCGTTTTTATAGGGTTTTTGACGGTTGTTCCACTAAAAATGGATAAAAACAACGGTGATTTTTGACCGTTTTAAGAGTGTATAAGAAAGCATTGATCAGATGAATCCAACTGAAATACTCCGAATTGTTGACTCGCTCCATCGCGAAAAAAATATCGATACGGAAATCGTATTCAAAGCAATCGAATCCGGATTCGCATCCGCCGCAAAACGACAATATGGCGAAACTGCCGAAGTTGTTGTTACCGTAGATCGTGAAAATGGCGAACTGTCCGCAACACTCGATGACGCGGAACTCGATCCCGAAGAAATGGTCGGACGCATCGGCGCGCAAATGGCTAAGCAAGTCATTATCCAAAAACTGCGCGAAGCCGAACGTGATTCCCAAATCGCAGAATTCCATGAACTCATCGATGAAATCGTAAATGGAACTGTCCACCGCGTTGATGGACCAATGGTTACCGTCCAACTTAGTACCGTTGAAGCAATTCTTCCACGTAGCGAACAAATTCCAGGAGAATCACATCGAAGTAACGAACGAATACGGGCGATGGTGTGTGAAGTTCGACCGCAAGGCACGCGGGTTAAAGTCGTACTGAGTCGTACGCGTCCTCGTTTTGTACAACGTTTATTCGAACAAGAAATCCCAGAAATTGCCGACGGGATTATCACCGTTAACGCGCTCTCACGGGAACCTGGTTATCGCAGTAAGGTTGCTGTGAGTAGCTCCGATTCACGAGTTGATTGCGTTGGCGCTTGTGTTGGCGTTCGTGGTAATCGAATCCGAGTGATTGTTGACGAACTTAACGGAGAACGTATCGACATCGTCCGCTACGATGAAGACCCCGAAATTTTGATTCCGAACGCGCTGCAACCCGCCGAAGTCGATCAAGTACTATTGTGCGATATGATTGGTCGCGCCATTGTACTGGTGAGTGACGATCAATTGTCCCTTGCCATTGGTAGACGTGGGCAAAATGTGCGACTCGCTAGTAAGCTGTGCGGGTGGGATATCGAAATCATGACTGCCGACGAACTTGAACAACAAATTGAACGCGCTGTTACTGGCTTCTCAGCACTCGATGGAATGACCGACGATCTTGCCGCAGCACTCGTTGAACAAGGATACCTCTCCTATGATGATCTCTCGGTAATCGAACCAGATCAAATGGCTGAAATGGGTGGACTGACACTCGAACAAGTTGATCATATTGTCGTCCAAGCCGAAGCTCGTGCCGAAGAAGCTGAAGTCGCAGTTCGAGAAGAACGACAAAAACAAAAAGAACTTGCTCGGTTAGCCGAAATTGAAGCAGCAAACGCTCCTCCCGAAGAAGCATCTGCCGAAACCGAAGAAGCATCTGCCGAAACCGAAGAAGCACCTGCCGAAACCGAAGAAGCACCTGCTGAAACCGAAGAAGCACCTGCTGAAACCGAAGAAGCATCTGCCGAAACCGAAGAAGCATCTGCC
>Ga0302123_10000496_pt1 | contig 31092 bp, 20 predicted proteins | sample CB21_321_MG_FD_203109 | JGI IMG/M metagenome (GOLD analysis project Ga0302123, IMG submission 203109) | Marine microbial communities from Western Arctic Ocean, Canada - CB21_32.1 | ecosystem: Environmental > Aquatic > Marine > Oceanic | place: Canada: Western Arctic Ocean | collected 2017-09-28 | reverse complement strand
AACGGCACGCACTCGTATTTCCAAAGTCGAATAACCGTTCTCGCTCATAGCGAGCGGCTTATCGCAAATCTAACAACTCGACTCTATATCAATGTTGCGCTTTTTTTGCGATGAGCCATACGCCTCGGCGATCGTGCACAACGTTGGAGGCCGCGATCAGTTGCTGATTCCGGGTTGTAATCAGGTCGCGTCCTACGATCCGGCCAGCGGCCGCCCCTTGTGGAGCGTGCCCGGCGTCACCGAATCCTGCGTCGGAACAGTGGTCACCGATGGCGATCTCGTCTTCGCCAGCGGTGGCTTCCCGAAAAAGGAAACCCTTGCCATACGACCAACCGGCCGCGGTCAGGTCGTCTGGCGTGACAAGGCCGAGACCTACGTGCCGTCGCTCCTGTTACACGAAGGCGCGTTGTACATGGTCAACGACAAAGGGATTGGCATGTGCCGCGACGCCACTACCGGGCGAGTTGCCTGGCAGGCACGCATTGGCGGCAACTTCAGTGCATCACCAGTGTTGGCAGGTGAGCTGATCTATGCTCCCGCCGAGAACGGCCGCACGGTCGTCTTCCGAGCGACGCCGAAGAAGTTTGAGCAGGTTGCCGAGAACCAGCTTGGAATCGAATGCTTCACATCGCCGGTCATCGCCGACGGTCGCCTTTATCTGCGAATCGCTGAAAATCGGGGCGGCCGTAAGGAATCGCTTTGCTGCATCGGCTGAGACGCCTGTGCCTTGACGCATGTGACCACAAAACACTGATGGCCCACAAAGTACCAACACGCGGTTTCCAAGGCTTTTGCCATGTGGCCGTACGGTCTCTACGTCGCCGTCTTCATTGGAATCGCCTGCGCCTGGAACTGCTTTCGGCGACAACGCCGATACTCGGCCGAAGGGACGACGCTGTGGGTCCTGTTTGTGTTCTTTTTCGGAGTCGCCGGCTGGATCGGCTGGCGCCTGCACTGCCACTGGCCGTCGCTCGCCATTGCGGGAATCCGGGAATCGGAATTTGTCGGCCCGGAATCGAATGGTCTGGAAATCCTGGAACCAGCCGTTCAATCGGCCTGACAGCAAGTCAGGGAACTGCGTGTGACTTCTATCCGATCGCTATTTGACTGCTTTGGCGAATTTCAAAGTCGACCAGCAGTCTGCAAGAACTTTTCGCCAGATTTCCACACTGGAGCAAGTCGCTCGAAAACGGAGTCTTGGTGGACCCACAGCGCAACAAAGGTGAGCAGCGTGATCACGATCGTTGATACTCGTATTTGTGATCGCGGAGGTGCGGACGGACATGCAAGCAGACTGGCGATGTCTGCAGCAAGGTCCGCATTCACGAACTCACATCCAGCGGTGAGTCCGTCATCCTGAGACGCGACCCAGCGAACGTGAGCGGGACAACTGAAGTCACCGTCGGAGCCCTCCCGTTTCTGCAGTTGCAGGAGGATACGTTCGCCGGGTTCCAGATTCTCGCTCGATGTAAGTCGGAACCCCTGCGTGGAAAGATCCCGCAGTCTGACGGGAATGAGGTCGGGACGCCCTTCTTTCTTCACCGTTCCGCGAATTGTCACGTCAGATCGAACTGACGAACGGCGGTCGATTAACCCGCTCGTCGCGAGGCCACGGAGCGTGTCATTGGTCAAAGGTTGATCGAACTGAACCCCGGCAGCCCAGCGGTAGTCGCGTCCCAAAAGAGCCCAACGCACCTGAGCGTCGGTCTCGATCAGGGATTCCGATTCGTCACAGCGGAAGACGACACTGATGCGTTCCCCTGCGGTCACGGGTGAAGACAACGAGAACTGAGCTCCAGACAACGAGATGTCAGCCAGTCGTGAATCCGAAAGAGTCTCACCACTCTCGCTACGCCGGATTTCCACAGCCAGTCGCGAGTCCAGTGTCGCTGATTCCAGCAAGCGACGATCCACGCGGTGTCGCGGTGCGGCGCGTACACGGGTTCGATCCGCTGCACTGCCATCTCGCGGCACTGGTTCTGGAGTCGTGTCCTCGTTCGTGGACGTCTCCACGTTCGACCGATTCCGGTTACGGGCAAGCAACTCAACCATGTAAGCAGTGGTGGCGTCATCGCTGTCGGTCGCGGTTGGCTCGTTCTCTTCAGTACCAGTTTCCCCGTCGTCTGCGGTCTTCGACGACGCGTCGTCGGCCGGGACATCACCACCAGAAACAAAAGAACTGAATCGATCATCCAGTGATGCTTTGTCGTCGGACTTCTCAAGCGCCGTTGGCGGCATGTCAAACATGAGTGCCAGGTCAGCTCGCAAACCGTCCAGTTCATCTGCAATGTCAGCAACGCCGGCGTGAGTTTCGTCTCTCGATGCAACGTCGTTGTCCAACTCGCCGTCAGCACGATCGCTCGCCTGTTCAGGCTCCGGGCACAACTGGAGCGACAGTTCGTCTTCTGAATCGACTCTCAGGTCCGGGCTGTATTCGGGCTGATTCATGCTGATTCACAAGTCGTGTCACGACTGCGGAGTGACTTCCGCGAGAATGCTCACCGCAGCGCAACTGATCTGTGCCACTCACCCTGTGGACAGAGTGTGTCAAAGAAATACCTCCGGATGCTGGATCACCCGCGTATTCACCACTTTCGTGACATTCGACGTGGCCTTACCGCTGCCTTCAGTATCTGCTCGGTGAACCCGTCAGGTATTTACCTCATCCACTGCCAGATCGAACGCCTCATTTCACAGACATTCCGGGATTTGACGTCTCCGCCTGTCCGCGGTCCGCCACTTCATGTCAGACCTGTTTGAACTGCAGCAGGACATTGCGAATCGCGTCGGTGCTCGATCTCGTGATGCGGCTGGTTGCGTGTCCCGAGGCATCCGGTCGTGAAGCATGTTCACTCCCGCGTGATCGAATGCATCGACGCTCCAGGCCCGCTACTGTTCAGATTGTCCGTCGATTTCACTGGCGGCATCATTCAACGACCGACAGACCGCTATGCCCCTCATACAGAGACGACACATGCCCCGACGAATTCTTATTGGATTGGTTCTCCTGTCGCTTCCCACGTCTGGTCCGGCGGAAGACTTGCCGCAGTTGCCCATCGACATCGCTGCAGTGACGGACGCGTTTAGTGTCGCAAAAGGCCGACCGCAGACACTTCTGTCGCTGGAAACTATCGCCGGTGCCGTGCATGCGGCTCCTGAGGGGTTCTCGGTACGGTTTCCCGATGAGGTCACATTACTGGATGGCACGGTCGTGGCCGGGAAGGACATTCATGGAACAGTGCTGACAGGGCCGTGGCCGTTCGCTTCCAGAGACAGCCGGCTGCGGGTCAAGCGGTTTGATCGTCGCGATGCCGATGTCAACTCCGGATCGGTCAACCTTGCCGCGTTCTTCGCACCAACGACGACCAACAGTGAAGGCTGGGGGCCTGGCAGTCAGGGGCGATTCGCGCTGCGCATGGAACTCTCGCTCGCTGTCCGAAAGAGTGACGATGGCGGCAACGAGACGCCTCAATTCAAACCACTCGGAATCTTCGACACGTCGCTGACCGTGCGGATGGAACAGGACGGCACGTTCACACGCCTGCCGACCATCCTCGAAGGACCGGCCATTCACCTGGTGACCAGCGATCATCCTGATCGTGTCGTGATTTCTCTGGTGACTGATAAGCCGCATCCGGCCACGGTCGCGCTCCATAACCCCGAACGGTCCATTAAAGGACCCGCACCTCGGAAGACGGGAGCTGGCTGGTACCAGCATGAGATTCCCGTTGACGGACTCAAGCCGTCCACGAAGTACACCTACTGTGTTCGAGTTGGTGAGACGCAGTCAGAGGACATCACGTTCCGCACTGCACCCGACAAGGGCGCTGACGGGTTCCGCTTTGCCTTCCTGGGAGACAGTCGTGGCGGTGTCGGCAATTCGATGACCGACGTCGCTGCCGTCAACGTCGACACGATGGAACGGCTGTGTGGCGTCGCTCTGCGTGAAAAGACGGACCTCATTCTGTTCGGCGGAGATTTCTCCACTGGATACACACAGATTGAGGAAGACTTTCGAACGCAACTGCGCGTGTGGAAACAGTCGGCGGCCGGGATCTCCGGGTTCATCCCGTTCTACACCGTGCCTGGCAACCACGAGGCACTGATGCAGACCTATAAAGACCCCTCGACCAAGTACGGTCTGAGTTTCGACCTCTGGCCCTACGACAAACACAGTACCGAGGCCGTGTTCGCTGACGAATTCATTAACCCCACGAACGGGCCTCAGGCGCGGCCTGGATTCCCCTCGTACGACGAAACGGCCTACACGTTTCAGTACGGTTGCGTGAAGTTTATTGGCTTCAACACCAATTACTGGCTGGAGACGGACACGCCGAACGATGGCAGTCTGGTCAATCAGATGGCGAGTCAATACGGCGGCTGCCCGGAAGGGTACGTCATGACCGAACAGCTCAAGTGGATCGAGTCGAGCATCGCCACCGCTGAGAGCGATCCCACGGTCAAACACATCGTGCTCTACGGACACGAGCCGATGTTCCCCAACGGCAAGCACACAGCCGACGCCATGTGGTATCACGGTGACAACAACAGTCGAGCGCATGTCTTCGTCGACGGAAAAGTCCGGCCCGAACCGTTGGGCGTGATTGAAGTTCGCAACACTCTGGCCCGCTTGATTTCAAAGTCGAGCAAAGCCGTGTGCGTGATCAATTCCGACGAGCATGCCCTTTATCGCACGCTGATCACTTCAGACGTTCCCGCCGGCAGCGAGGCCGACATCAACCCGAAAACCGGACGCATCAACTGGCCAGAAAAGGGCATCGCACCGATCCCAGGACTTAAACATCCAATGTGGTACATCGTCAGCGGCGGCGCCGGCGCTCCCTTCTCGGCGGAGTTGACGAGTCCGTGGAACACCTACTGGAAGTCTCAGAAGAAGCCCGAGCAGGGTTATCGCTACACACCGCAGGAAAATATCCTGATCTTCGACGTCAGCGCCGACGGCATCTCACTGACGGCACGCAATGCGTTCGGCGAGAAGATCGACGGCGTGAAAGACCTGACGGCCGTTCGACGCGAGTAGCCCGATCGAAATAAAAGAACACTAATCGGCGCTAATCTTCGCTAATTCGGGGGACGGTCGTCACGTGAATCATTAGCGTTGATCAGCGCAGATTAGCGTTCCTTAATCTCGTCCGCAGCTCGTCTCAAACCTGAGTGGTTCTTCACCATGAATAATCGTCATCGACACACCATTAGGCGAGCGGCAGGTGAGTTCTTACCTGTAGCTACGCTCGCCAGAGCGTGGATTGAACGTGTCCACCGTCTGGCGACGGTAGCTACGGCAGGTAAATTCTCATCTGCCGCACGCCTTAACACTTTCTTTTCGTCATCTGCCATTTGGTTGTCCCTCCTTGCTGTGCTCTACGCCACCGCTCACTGTGCCGCAGCTGACGCAACCTCGGCAAAGCCGAATGTTCTGTTCCTCATCTGCGACGACCTGAACTGTGATCTGAGTTGTTACGGTCACCCACAGGTCCGATCACCCAATATCGACCGACTCGCAAAGCGCGGCGTCCGATTTGAGCGTGCTTATTGCCAGTATCCGTTGTGTGGTCCCAGTCGCGCGTCGTTCATGTCCGGTCTGTATCCGGACCAGACGCTGATTCACCGAAACGCGATCTACCTGCGCGAGCACCTGCCCAACGTGCAGACGATGTCGCAGATGTTTCGTAACGCCGGCTACTTCGCAACACGCATCGGCAAGATTTACCACTACAACGTGCCGAAGCACATCGGTACGAGTGGGCACGATGACCCCTACTCATGGAATTACACCGTTAACCCGCGCGGGCGCGACGTTGATGACGAGGACATCATCTTCACATTGCGCAAAGGCCAGTTTGGTGGCACTCTGAGCTGGCTGGCGGCGGACGGAACCGATGCCGAACAAACCGATGGCATCGCTGCCGCGGCTGCCATCAGTCAGCTTGAGAAGCACGCGCGGGACGACACGTCATTCTTCCTGGCGGTCGGACTGTTTCGCCCTCACACACCGTTTGTGGCGCCGAAAAAGTACTTCGACATGTACCCGGTTGAGAAGATCGTGGTGCCCACGATTCCGGACGGATATCTCGACACCTTGCCGGCGCCGGCCCGGCAGTCGGTGCAACGCAAGAAGGACCAGATCAACCTGGCCGACAATCTCGCCCGCCAGGCGATTCAGGCCTATTACGCATCCATTACGTTTGCCGATGCGCAACTGGGTCTCATTCTGGATGCACTCGACAAGACCGGACTCGCGAATAACACGGTTATCGTTTTCACATCCGACCACGGATATCACATGGGCGAGCACGGTCACTGGCAGAAGACCACACTCTTCGAAAATGCGGCACGCGTGCCATTGATTATCGCCGGACCCGGAATCAAGGCCGTCGGCAAGAGCACGAGTGCTCCAGCGGAGATGGTCGACTTCTACCCGACGCTGGCTGAGTTGTGTGAACTGGACGCGCCTGCGTACGTGTCCGGAGTCAGCCTGGCTCCGGCGCTGCGCGATTCATCTGCCACGCCGCGAACCTCGGCACTGACGCAGTATGCGAACGGCTACAGCGTCCGGACTTCCCGGTTCCGATTCTCGTCGTGGGGAGACGACGGCAGTGCGGGAGTCGAGCTATACGATCATGAGACCGACCCACAGGAGATGAACAATCTCGCCACTCGACCGGAGCACGCCGCCACGGTGAGTGAACTCACCGATCTACTGCGGGAACGAATCGCAGACGCCGGAATCAAGCCGCAGGGCGTCGATCAGATCCACTTCGAGAATCGTCGCCGCGTGAGGTAGCCGGGATGATAAACGTAGGCCGGAACAAGCGCAGCGCTGTTCCGGCACGTTCGCTCAATCGCTGCCGGAACTGCGCGGAGCTTGTTCCGGCCTACCACGGGACGGAAACCAGGCCCTCACGAGCGGTAGCGGTTGGGCAAACTGCGCCGGCCGTATGAAGGGTCCCCGTTCCGGGGGTGGCCGGAATAGGCGGCTGAGCATCGAAACTTTCGCGGCATCGGTATAGTGGTGCGATGAATCTCGCGACGTTGCTTGTCTACTTCGACTCTTCGCCGGCAGCCAAACTGCTGCGCGCCGGGAATGCCGCGTTTGTGGTCAGCTTTCTGCATGATCAGTTCAAATCGAAAGGAACGATTTCACTTCCCGAGTCTGAACTACTGGCGGCGCTGGTGACGTTCCAGGAGGACGTGCAGGAATCGTGGCCCGATCGAATGACCAGTCCGGCTTCGACGTACCTGGCCGAATGGCGCGAGCAGCGGTGGATCAAACGCTCATGGCAGGATTCTTCACAGGACGCCGTTTATCAGCTGACGCCAGCGGCCGAGCAGGCGATCGAGTTCCTTGATCGCCATCACGATACGGAGCTTGATTTCGTCGGGACGGAATGCCGGCTGCGACTGGTGATCGATACGCTGGAGAGTCTTGTCATTGGCGCGTCCGGCGATCCCGGCGTGCATCTCGATCATCTGCGTCATCAGCGAGATGAGATTGACGCGGAGATCGCACAGATCGAAGCCGACGGATCCGTGGCCGCTTATCACCCGGCCAGACTGCGTGAGCAGTTTGCAACGGCGGTGTCGTTACTGAAACAACTGCAGGGAGACTTTCGCGCGGTCGAGGAGCGGTTTCGGGCGATCACGCAGCAGGTGCAGCAGCGCCAGATTCAGGGACTCGATTCGCGCGGCGGTATCCTGGGCGGAGCACTCGACGCCGAAGACGAGCTGCGACAGGACGATCAGGGCGTCAGCTTTTACGAGTTCTTCGACTTCATCCAGTCGCCGCAGCAACAGGAACGACTGCGGTCGATCATTCACCAGATTTCCCGCATCCCGGAACTGCGCACGCAGACCGAAGGGCTCGAGACAGTCCGTCGCATGAAGTCGGTGCTGCTGTCCGAGGCTGGCAAGGTGACGCATACGGAGCGGCGGCTGTCGTCGACATTGCGCCGCCTGCTGGATGTACGAGCTCAGAAGGAACGACAGCGAGTTGCCGAACTATTACGAGACATTCGCGGGCTGGCCGGAGGCATGGCCGACCAGCCGCCCGTCGACAACGTGCGGCTGCGAGTGGCAACGAGAACGGCCGTCCGTCTTCCGCTATCCCGCACACTGTGGACCGAGCCGCCGGAGTTTGACAGGATTGATCTGACGGAACACTCGGGCGACACGGACGAAGGTCGCGCCGCGTTCGCTGACTTCGCCCGAATGCAACAGCTTGATCTGACAGGTTTCCGATCGACCATCGACGGAATGCTCGCGAAACGGGGCAGTGTGCGTTTGAGTGAAGTACTCGATCAGCATCCGCCAGCAGCCGGCGTACTGGATGTGGTCGGTTATCTGCAGGTCGCCAGTGAGGACGGGCATCTGATTACGGACGATGCATCCGAAGAGATCATCGTGCCGCCGGTCGGTGAGGAACCGGCGATCGCGCTGACAGTTCCGGTCGTCACGTTTGTTGAGCGGAGTGTGTTCTGATGGATGACCGGACTGTCGAATTGCCGGAATTCCGGGAGTGGAGCGCGGCTGCCGTCCGGCTGCTGCAGGGAGTCGTGTATCACGACGACGAGACCACATGGAATCAAATCCTCAACCACCGATCGACGCTTGACGAATACTTCGGTCGCATTGCCCTGCAGTTGATTGTCGACCATCCGGACGGCTTCGCGTACCTGAAACAACTGACGGCTGAAGAACTGCCGCGCGAGTACGAGGGCGTACCAAAGCTGACACGAAACACACCGCTCAGCTACGGCGCGTCGCTGTTGTGTGTTCTACTGCGTGAGGAGTTAAGGCGGTTCGAAGACGAGGAAGTGCAGAACGAACGGTGCGTGATTCTGGCGGCGGAACTGTACGAGCAATGGAAGATGTTCTTTCCGCCGGCCGAGGACGAAGTGAAACAGCGGCGGGACCTCGATCGTCATCTGAGAACACTCGACGAATTGAAGTTCGTGCGCAAGGTGAACGAGAATCCCGAGGAGTGGGAGATTCGCAGGATTCTCAAGGCGCGAGTGACAGCGGCGGATCTCGAATCACTGAAGGAGCAGTTCCTGACAGCAGCAAGACGAGCAAAGAGCGGCAACTCATGAGCGAATCACTGGCCACCGCAGTGGCAACGCAGCAGGGATTTCGGCTGCACAAACTTGAAGTCTGCAACTGGGGCACGTTTGACAGCGTCAACAACGAGCACCGCGGTCGCATCTACTCGGTTGCGCCGGAAGGCAACACGACTCTGCTGATCGGCCGGAACGGAACAGGCAAGTCGACGCTGGTGGATGCGTTGCTGACGCTGCTCGTGCGGCCTCAAGTACGCAACTACAACGTCGCGGCCGGAGCAAAGAAACAGGAACGCGACCTGCGGACGTATGTCAAAGGCGCCTACGATCATCAGAGTGGCGAAGACGACAACCGCGCGGTCTCTCGGTTCCATCGGCCCGACGGTAAGCACTGTTCGATTCTGCTGGCGTGTTTCCGCAACGCGCAGACACATCGCGTCTTCACACTGGCTCAGGTCCTGTACATCACTGCCGATGGCAAGGCGGACAAGATCTACTGCATGAGCCCGGACGAACGCTCGATTCACGAAGATCTGGGCGGGCTGCGCACCAGCGATCGTCTCAAGTCAGAGTTGAAACAACGTGGCTTCCGCGTGACGACCAGTTACACCGAGTACTTCGGCTGGCTGAAAAAGCAGACCGGTGTGCAGGACCTGGCGATGGACCTGTTCAATCAGACGGTCGCGATGAAGGACATCGGAGGTCTGACGAAATTCATCCGCGAGCAGATGCTGGAAGCGAAACCGTGGAATGAAAAAATCGATCGGCTGCTGGGACACTTCAATCAGCTCAACGAAGCCTGGCAGTCGCTGCTGCGCGTCCGGCGTCAGCATGAGCTGCTGTTGCCTGTGCGCGAGCAGGGTGAGAAATACGCACGCCAGTCGGTGCAGCTTGATCGGGCCCGCAGAATCTTTGACGCGGCTGATTCGTTCTTCTGTCAGAAACGCATCGACTTGTTCATGCCCGAGTGCGATCGGCTGAAGGAAGAACGGGACGAACTGCAAGAGAAAGAGGAGCGGCTGACAGAATCGATTTGTGAGGTGCAGGACGAGTGTCGCCGTCTGCTCAATGAGATCGAGCTGGCCGGCGGAGAACGACTGCGGGAAATCCCGAGTCTGATCCGTGTGGAACAGGCACACCTTGCCAGAAAACGTGGCGAGTCGGACCGGCTGCATCGGACCCTCGAACAGGCAAACGTTGCCCGGCATGTCGCGGACGAGAAGACGCTGGACGAAGTGCGCGAGTTGCTGTCGTCACTGCAGTTGGAGCTTCAACAGTCAACGGCTGATACTCAACAGCAGCGTGATGAACGCAACGTGGAACGCGCTACGCTGGCCAGAACGCTGCGTGACGACGAGCACGAACTGGCGGCGCTGCAGCGACGTCAGGGGAATCTCCCCGAGTGGATCGCCGAAGTCCGACAACAGTTGTGCGACGAGCTTGGTTACTCGATCCGCGACCTGCCGTTCGCCGCGGAACTGATCGCCGTCCGCCCCGAGGAACAGTCGTGGGAGAGCTCGATCGAACTGGAGTTGCGAGGCTTCGCGCTCAGCCTGCTCGTGCCAGAGCGGTGTTATCGGTCGGTCAGTGAATACGTCGAGCGAACGCGACTGCGCGATAGTCGGAATCGCGGGCAGAAACTCGTGTACCTGAAAGTCGGAAAGCGGAGCAGTACGAAGAACGCTCCCGTGCCACATCCGCAGTCAATGGCTCAGAAGCTGGAGTTCAAGTCGGGGCATCCGCTGTTGCCGTGGGTACGAGCCGAACTGGAAGGCCGTTTCGATTACCGCTGCTGTGAAACGATCGAGGAGTTTCAGAAGTATCACGGCCGGGCGATGACGCGTACCCGGCACGTGAAGAATGGATCAGTCCGGCACAGCAAGGACGATCGCGACCGGTCCGTCGATGCTCGCAACTTCGTGCTCGGCTGGGACAACCGCGAAAAGAAACGTCGACTGCTTGAGTCGATCGAACGGCAGCAGCAGCAGATTGGCGTTCTCGACCGGCAGATCGAACAACTCGACAGCCAGCTTGCCGCAGTGCGTGTTCGTCAGACGGCGATCGAGCAGGCAATGGGATTTTCAGACTTCGAGGCGATCAACTTCGCTGCCCACGAAACTGCGATCGATCAGCTTGAGCGCGAACTTCGAGGTCTGAAGAAAGGCAACAAGACGATTCGGCTTCTGGAGAAAACGCTGGCGGAACGCCAGCAGCACAATCAGGCATTGGAACAGCAGAAGCGGCAGACAATCGAGCAACAGGGAGATCTGAAACGCCAAATCCAATCCGGCGAGCAGATGATCGAGAATTCATTTCGCGTTCTCGAAACGCGTGAAGCCGACGAAACACTGGCGGCGCATCAGGAATCATTCGACGCGGTCGATGCCTGTCTCGAAGATCAGCCGCTAAGCGTCCAGGATGTGATTCAGCGTGAGTCAGCCTTCAAGGACGAACGCCGCGCCGACATCGATCGTCTTGCGGATGAACTCGCTCCCGTTCGGAGTGGGCTGCTCAGAGCCATGTCGCAGTTTCTCAGGCATTGCCCCGAGGAAACGACGGACCTGGAGCCCGGTGTTGAGTATCTGGCGAGCTTCCTGGGACGGCTCGATGAGGTTGAAGCAGAAGGACTGCCTGAGCATACGCAACGATTCCGCGAACGACTGAACGACAAAGTCACGCGCGAGATTCAATTGCTGCACACGGAACTCGATCAGGAACGTGACACGATTGAAGACCGTATCGACCTGTTGAACGAATCGCTGTCACGCATTCCCTGGAAGACGGGAACACACATGCGACTGGAAGCGAAACTCGTCCGGGATGCGGAAGTCACGACCTTTCGCCAGACACTGCTGGAATGTCTGAACAGCAGCTTCGACGGTACGCCGGAAGCCGACGAGGCACGCTTCGTCGAGATCGAGAAGCTGATCGGTCGGCTGAAAGAAGAAAGCCGCTGGCGGGATCGAGTGACCGACGTACGGAACTGGTTCGACTTCGCCGCATGCGAGATCGACGACGAGACCGGCGAAGGTCGCAGCTACTATCAGGACAGCGCCGGCCAGTCGGGTGGAGAAAAAGCCAAACTGGCGTTCACAATTCTGGTCGCCGCGATCGCCTACCAGTACGACATCGATCCCTACCGCGAGGTCAGCGACCGACTGCACTTCGTGGTCGTCGATGAGATGTTTTCAAAGATCGATGACCAGTATGCGCAATACGCTCTCGATCTGTTTCAGCAGTTTGGTCTGCAGTTACTGATCGTGGCCCCGCTGGATGCGAAAGCCAGGATCACACAACCGTACGTCGGCTGCTACCTGCTCTCGACCAAGGACGACCAGAACTACTCGCAGATTCACCAGATGACAGCCCGCGAGTTCCGCGACGAAGTCGATATGAGCGGCAGCACCACGGAAACGCACCGGCCGCGACGTCCGAGGTAGCCGCAACTCGCCAACAGGACGGGTCTCCGCAACTCACTGACGTGCGTCAGCGGCGCGTTGGTTCACTCCCACTACCACCGGTCACGATAGTCAGCGTTCTCACTCGGCCATTCGTTTTGAAATCCTTAGTGAATTCAATCGTGGCTCTGGCTCTGACGTTGCCGTAACCCGCGACCGTGATTGTTGGCGCTGTCGTGTATCCGGCGCCGGGATTGGTGATGATGAATCCGATGACATCGCCGTTCCTGATGATGGCCTTCGCAGTTGCGGGAGTTCGTCGCCAGACTTCGCCAGCAGCGCCGTTGTAGCGGTAGTAGTTTGAAACAGCATCAAGTCGCTCGTTGCTGATGCCGTGTTTGCCCAACGCGTCTATCAGAACCTTCTTGTTGGCCCGCGCCTGGGCCGCCGAAGGATCGCCGCCTCTGGCAGGAGTCACGCCGCTGAACGCCTGGCGAAAGACCTCGGACTTCACGCCCAAAGCCGCGGCGATCAGCGACACCGGCCGACCGCGATCGACACGTTCGGTTTCGTAGCCACCGTCGAAGAACACCGTGCCCGCCGGCGCATTCGCTCTTTTTTCGGCATTCTGCTCACGGTTTCTGTCGTCACCGCGAGGGGCAGGGCGGTCATCTCGATCGGCTCCTCCGCGCTGTTCGTCTCCCGGGCGAGGAGGTCGGGGCAGCTCGTGCCGTGTCAGGACTCCGTTTCCGTCGCGGTCCAGTTTCTTCAGGATCGCCACGGCGGCTTCAATCTCCTTCGTGGAGATTTCATCATTGCCGTCCGTGTCGAAGAGCTGCAGGAATGGGTCTCGAGGCGGGGCACCCGGTCGATCCCCGCGTGGCGGCGGTGGTCCCGGTCGATCGTCCGGGCGATCACCACGTGGTGGTGGCGGTTCTGGCCGACCATCCTGACGACCGTCGCGCGGTGCCTGAGAATACGCGAATGTGGCGAACGTCACGGCTGCCACGCAGCACAGTGAGAGGATCTTCATTTCGATGTTTCCGAGGGGTGCCCTTGTGATCTGCAAAGAATGTGGCGTTCACAACACCAGGTTTTGATCGCCGAAGTCTGACGAACGAATCATAAGGAAACGTGAACTCGCAGGTGGAATTACAGCGAATCTCGTAATTCTGGATCGTTTCGCGACTTCGGTCGATCACACGTTTGGCGCCGGCCTCCCGATCGCACGCTTGGCGCCGGTCTCCCGACCTCGCCACTGCGTTGACCGCAGGTCTCCCGGGTCGATGAGCGAAACGTCAATGGCGCCGATGACCGGGGAGACCTGCGGTCGGGTCTCCGGCGGGGTCGGAGACCCGCGCCGAACAGGAGTTCGCCGCATCTTCGGATTCAAGACGTGTGTATTTCACTTCAAGAGTCGCCGTGCCACCGAACGCGATCAGGGTTTGCGGCGCATAGTGCTCGTACTTGCGCGAGACGGGATTTCGGACACGGTCGCCTTTCTGCAGGATGACTCGATACTCGGTCATCCGCCCGAACCACGCGGGGCCGTTAAGTTGGGCCGGAATCCAGTATCCGTGACCGTCCGCATCTTCAAGAAAAAACTCCGCGTACGCATGCCCTTCGACCCAGACAAGCCGAGCGGGAATCCCGACGACACGGCACAGGGCGATGAACAGAGCGCTCATGTCTTCGCAATCGCCGATCTTCTCAGTCAGAGCGAATCGAGCCCCGCGATACTTGTCGAGCCGGTATTTGACGTGCTCGCGCACCCAGTCGAACATCGCCCGGGCAGTCTGCACATCACCAGCCTCGTCTTTGAGCCTCTGCGCGAGTTGCCGAATCTGCCGATCGGTCGTTTCGATTCCCGGTGAAGCCCTCAGGTACTGCCGCAGATCAGCCGGAACACGAGCCGGCGCCTGCAAAGAATCGAGATCACCAGTGAACCGAATCGCGTGCCGAGTCACACGATAAACCCGCTCAACAACCGCTTCACTGCCGGCCGGCATAACGGGAATCTGAACCGACATCACAGCCGCGTGCTTCGCCAACGCGACATCGCGCGTCGTGACCCCGCGCGGTTTCTCCTCGCTCAACAACTCCACCTGTTGCTCGCGCCAGTCAATCGGAACAGGAGCCATCGCGGTAACTCGCCGCAAAGGCTGTCCCCCAGCCCCGACACGAACCGAGACCGTAAACCGATACGTCTGTGGGTTTGAAAGCTGGTAAGACGGATCGGGCTCACTCTCTCCAATTCCGCCTGCATCCTGCCCTGAAACCGATGTTGCCGCAGCATATAACAGTGGCGGCAGAATCCAGCGAAGAAGTAGCGACCCCATGTATCCGCAACCGGGCATTTGCTGTCCCTCCACGAGGTTTCACATGTCGTGCAGATTCCGATTGAATCGGCCTGAAATGGGGGCAAGACAGCCTGAACTCGGACTCTGGATTGCGTAAACGACCACAACCGTCTCAACTGAAATTTGGCGAAAACACACGCCCAATACCCATTCACGACTCGACGGTCTTTTTGCAGGCTCGCGGCCACTCTGCGCGGCTGTTACGGTGATCCATAGTGTTCAGTGACTCAACCATATCTTCGCGATTCTCTGAAGGAGCGGCACGCATGAGCAGACTATTCAGTGTAGCCCTAATCTTAACCATTGCGAGCAGTGTCCACGCGTGCGATCTGTGCCGCCTGAAGACGTGCTCCGGTCGGGCAGCCGACACAACATGCGATACGTGCGACAAGCCAGCGAAGTGTGAGGACGGCAAGCAACATGGTTCCTGCAAGTGCCCAGAGCCTGAATGCAAGGAGCACACCCAAACCGCGAGGTGTGGCGTTCGCGTGCGTCAGATTCTCCTTATCGTCAAATGTCCGGCCGATACTGGTAAGCTGACGATTGCGGGACACAAGACTGCGGCAAAAGGACGCGTACGCCAGTTTGTGTTAAACGTCCACGAACTGAAGACGGGCAATGCCAGGACACGACTCTCAATTCGGGCCTCGCTCGGCGGCAAGTGCTACGACAAAACACGCAAGATTGACCGAGATGAATATGAGATGGTCTGGACGATTGACGAAGATGACCTCGCTGACGCGTGCGATAAAGACTGTGACTGTCGCTGAGTATTACTCCTCGGTCTTTGTTGTCTTCTGGAACACCCTGCGTTTCAACCGTTGAAACAAGCTTTCATTCCTGGGTTGCGCCGGGTGCTCGTAGTTCAGCCGCTGAATTTGCGACCCCTGAGCGTCTGCCGCACTCGTTCGCACGCTCTGGCGACTGGCCGGAACCATCAGGCCCTCGCGCGTCACGTCTCGTGTCTCCAGAGGCACTTCGATCGTCTGCGGCCTCACATCGATTCCTTCCGGTCGAACATCCAGAGATTCCACTGGAACATCGATCGACTCTAGTGGCACGTCGACCTTCTCAACACCACCCCGATAGTCATCCGCCGGACCTCGCCGCCGCGAGTCGTACCGCGGATCGCGGTGCTCCACAGGCCGTCTGTCCCGTTGGTAGAAATCGCGTCCCGTTGGGTCGTTCACGTCTGGCTGAATAAACCCGCTGGGGTGATAGGGTGACGGCAAATCCTGGCGATGGTAAAGATCCGGGCGATACAGGTGAGGCTCGCGGTGTTCGATATCGAGAAAGTCGTCCACGACTTCGGACGTTCGCTCAAACACATAGTCAGAGATGGTACGGTTTCGCCCGCGAATAACATGCTCGGCATCACGTAGACCCATATGGTCCAGGTCGGCCACGTGCCTTGACCACCTCAGCCCCATCAGGTCGAACAAAGTCGGATAGACCGTCGTATGTCCCAGAATAATGTTCTGCTGCAGAGACGATTCGTCACTGGGCAGAGGGCGAAACAGGACACCAAGGCCGGGGACGTCTTCCAGCAGTGGAACGCCGCGACTGGTACGGGATGCCTTAAGTGCCACTTGATAGCGACTGATCTCCCGCAGTTCAAAACTCGAGGTTTGAACTTCCGTGTCGATGAAATGCCGCTTGATTCGTCCCAGATGCTTCTCATCCGCGTCGACCGGTTCACGCACATTCGTCGTGTACATGTAATTAAAGTTGTAAATCACCGAGTGCCCATCCGGCTGAATGACCGGACGAATCTGGAAGCCCGTTCCCGTTTCGAATTTATAGATCGCCGGTTCGGGAACCAGCGCCTGGATGGCTCCGCCGAGTTGTCGATCCGGTCCGCCGCTTTCAGCGACGATTTCATTCATGCTGTCGGATTCCATACCAGGGACCACATTGCGTACGGCAGGTGTTCCCAGTCGACTCTGAGGATTTCCGGCAATGGGTGACCCACTAAGCATACCGGTGGCAGCGATGAACGTCGGGTCCTGCAGCAGATTGCCGTAATCCTGCATCATAGCCCGGGCGCCATTCATCGCCTCTACGATAACAGGAGCGCGTTTCGGCAGATCAAACTCCATCGTCGCCTGCGGCCGGACGATCGCAAGTGCCCGGTTGTTCGTCAGAATCGTCGTACGTTCCACCTGACCCAGATTGACGTCGTACGAGTAACTGGCCTCGCGAATACCGCGGAACGCTGGATCATAGAACTGGACCTTGAAATCGTCTTCCAGAGCAATGGCCAGACGCTTCAGGTAGTTGTCGACTTGAGCGATGTGCGAACGCGTGCCCTCTCGCAATTCAATCAGCTTCTCCCGTTTCTCGTCGATTAGATAGTCGAGAAGTTTCCGATGATCGAGTGCCACACGTGATTCACGTTCCAAATGCTGTTGCGAGATTGTTTCGAGTTCCAGTCGATGTAGTTTTGCCACGGACTCGCCGATTTTCGCGAAGGCCCCACTTGCCTGAATGGCTAGGCCACCTGACACACGGGAAAGCACAGCCTGCCGCAGCGCCTGAACTTGTTGTCGGACCGCACGCGACTTGGAATGCGGATCAAGAACAGCAGCAGTTAACTCCAGGGTGTCATTTGCGAGCTGATTCGCCGCATCTGCAAGGACTTCTGATATTAACAAGTACTCACTCAGGATCTTGATGGACTTCGTGACATTGCCAAGCAGCAGGGCATCGTTGATCTCACGTTCGTGTTCTGCCAGTTCTGAGAACTTTCTTAAGTAGTTTACGTACTTTCGCTCCTCGGTGACTCGCCTCTGATGATCGACATCCTGAAACTTTATGTCAGCAAACAACACGCTCATCTTCTGCACGTGAGACCGCACCATCGTGAATTTTCTTTCCCAATCAGCCCTCGTTTCGTCGGTATTCGGATTAATCGTAATGATAACGTGATCAAGATTCGAGCAGACTCTATTAGTCGTCTTTGTGTCGTTGGGCGCCGAGCGTTCCTCACTTGTTAATCCAGCATCGGCCCGTGACTGTTTGTCAATATCATCGAACGTCGTTTTATCGCCATCCTCTTTCAATAAGCTAGCCTTGTCGATAATCAAGTCGTAAGTAATTCCTGAACCCGCAATAGGTATTCGCATTACTTTCGCATCGTCAACACGACAAAAAAAGTCTGATTCACCAGCCAATCGTATAAACGTAGTGAGTCCTTGTTTGTTGATAAAGTCGCGAAGTTCAGCGATCATTTCGAGTTTTGCATTGACGTTATCGAACAGCTGCTTATCGATAAGCGTTGCCACTTCAGCTGCGTACTCCTGCCTCAACTGCACGGCCCTTTCAAGTTGCGACTTCACAGCACGATTGCGAGCGGCCGCGATGTGCGCGTCGGCCTCTTCATGTTCTCCGGTGCGCTGCTGGATCAGGGCACGTTCCACGATCCGTTGTTTGAGTTCCATTTCTGCGAGCATTGTCGACTTGAATATCTGAGCCAGCCTGATGAACTCCCGCTGCAACGGCGTCATTGCGTCACTCGGACCAACTTCGGCCTCAAAGAAACTCAGGAAGTTTCGAAACTTGTATCGCAGCGAGGCGCTGTGCATCACGCTTTCACCCGAATTCAGTTTCTTGGGCAGTATCTTCAGGGCCGGTTTGCGTTTTGTGGCCAGATCTGCCGCCAGTCGAAAATCCCACTCGGCTTCGGGTAACTCGATCTGTACTAGTTCCCGAAATCGGTTCAAGATGGCCTGCCGTACATCGTTCTTCGCCAGTGCCAGAATGAATGTCGCCTGCGACTGACTTACGGTATCCATGGAATGCAGTGACAGCAGCTTGTTTTCTGTACGCAGGAACTCCGAGTCCATCTCGTAGAGTTCGTCAGCGAAGTCGCGACCGAAGAAGGCATAGACGTAGCGTCGGTCCCGGTCACTCTGGTGGTGACCATGGAAACCGTCGGGCATCTGAGGTCCAATCATGTGTGCGTCGACTTGAGCGATGATGTTGCTCGATACTTCCTGAATTGAGCGGCGGATCAGGTTGAGTGAGTAGTTGGTGAGAAACCGTGACAGATCGATGTTTCCCTCAATGTCACCGGCAACACGCTCCATGCGATCGCCGTGTTCGCCGTTGATCTGCACTGTGAAGATGCCCACTTTGACCTGACCCACAGGGGAGTCGATCTGGTTGATCATCGTGCGGATCTTGTCGATGCCGCGCATTGGTCCGCGGAGATGAATCAGTCCTTCTCCAATGACGCTGATCGACACCTGTGTTACAGGGTCGATTGACCGGACATTTCCTGCCACGTACGTGTCAGGATCCTCTTTCGCCGCCGCCACATCTGCACGGAATCCGTCCTCGGCTGCACGCTTCTCACGTGTTTCGGCTACCTGTACTTCTCGCTGAGCCACGCGCATCCGGTTTCGGTCCTCGCGCAGCTCGGTTTCGAGCTGTTCGACGCGTGCCTGCCCCTGAGTGATGTGAGTGGTCAGCGTCGCGGATTCGGCTTCAATCCGGTTCAGTTGCCCTTGCAGATCATCGCGTGTGGCCGTCTGTCGGGCGATCCGCTCTCTTAGGGGCCCGATCTGCGCGTCATTCCCATTTATTGTGCCGCTTCGGTTGTCGACGTCGTCCTGGTCGTTCTCGATTTGGGAGTTAAGAGTCTGAATCCTCTCGTTGAGCCGTGTCACTTCGTCGTTTAACTGAGTAATCCGACCGCGGCGTGCCATCATCTGTTCAACGGCCGTACGGGCCTGCTGGAGATCCCGCTCGGTTTCTCGGACTCTTTCGGCCGCTTCCAGTGCGTCCAACTCGCGACGACGTCGATCGTCGGTAGCGGCTTCCGCACGTTGTCTCATCTGGCTTGCCGTGCGATGAGCCCGGTCGACTCCAATCTTGTTGAACTGTTCGACGTTGCGGTTGATCCACTTAACAACTTTGTGTGCATCACGCTGGTAATAAAGTCGCGCAACCCGAGTCTCGACGCTATGCCCTGGATTGAAGACGTCGTCGACGCCCGTCCGAGTCCGCTGGACGAACTCAGGAAACTCGATGTGGTCGTCTGAGTCCGCGGGAGACGTTGCGAAGAGTGAAAACCGGCGAGCTTGAGGGATCGGCTTCGGGGCGTCGGATCCGGATCGTTGCTGACCGACGGGGTTTCCTACACGGTCAGTGATCGACGTTGTGTGTGAGTGCGCAATCTTAAGTTCGTAATCGCCGTTTGAGAACTCAAAACCGTCTGCAAACGTCAGAACCACCAGTCGGCCATACCTTCGAGGGGTAATATCAACCTCAACTGGCGCCGGAATGCCGAATCGCGTATCCAGCCTCCGGATTTGATAGGCGGTTTTCCGGTCGTAATTGGCAAGGTCATCGTCGGTGAATCGTACATGCAATTCCGGTGGTGCCAGAGCGGCGCCCTGGTTGTCTATGTCGACAAGGTCGACGCGGTCAAGTTGTGGCCCGCGGGAATCCACTTCAATCTCAGTGGAAGAGCTCGAATGGACCGACGGGGCCTGGCCAGCAACCTGGCGCGAACGTGCATGGATTCGCAGCGTGCGGTTCTGGAAATCGGTCAGGTCAATGCGGCGTCTGACTGACGTACTGTTTGCCGCCCTTTCGACTTCCGTCGAATCGATACGCTGCCCATTTACGTGAATCTCGACCACTTCATTTACGATGCCGGGATCGCGAGTCACAACAACGTCCATTACCGTGTGTGTGGTCCTGCCCGGCGCCGCTTGGGAAATAACCGTGTTTGGTGTGTCGGGTGTGAATGGTCCCTCAAGCTGCAAAATAAGACCATCGCCCCCAGCCTGACTGACAAGGGCTTGCTGGAGCGAAATAAGACTTCGTGCAGAGCTGCCAGTAAATGGGCCGATGTCGGCAACGGCAGCAATCGCGCACAAGGCGCACACGGTCAGACCCAGTCCGAGAGTTCTCTTCCGTGAAGTCATGGTCGCTACCCTTTGCAAGTTGCTGTCGGTTTGTCGTTGACTGGCAGTTCGATTGATGACGCTTCGACTTACAATGTCAGGGCCGTGATACCCGGAATCTCTGCGCTTGACGCGCGGCGTCTATTCCCTGCTGGCGAATCTCCTCGATCTGCCCGGTCCCTTCGGCTGACTTCTGGCCAGCACTGCGAATCGTCTTAATGCCCGGGAGCGCTTCGGCCGCCTGGCCTACTTTGTCGACCCAAGCGCTCGCCAGCGTCAGCGCGATTCCGACAGCTCCACGCGCAGTATCACGAACAAGACGAGCGTTGTTGCTGACGGACTCGGTCAGTGGAACTTCGTGCGCCCGCTTGCGAATGCGCTGGCCGGTGCCTTTGACCCGCCCGCCAAGACGCTGAAGAAATCGGCCGGAACCTCGTTTCTCGACAATGTGAATGTCGCACTCTTCGTTCGCATGGAATCGAAACATCACGCGGCGATCGTCGTAGGCGTACGTGATCGAATCCCTGCGGTAGACAATGACCGGAAGGCCCGCTGGCAACACGACGCGAACGGTTTTCAGGCTCTCCCAACTTCGGTCCGTCGATTCCGGGTGGTGTGCTGCAAGAACCGTCAGGCCACCGGGCAGTGAAGGACCCTGATACTCCTTCACGCCGTTGAAGTAATTCCGGTGCAGATGGATCGGTGGCAGGTCCCCGCGTCCATGCCGTTCGAGCACCTTAGGGTCAGTCTGTTTGCTGATGAGGTTTTCGTACGTCGTTTCCTCGACGCGTAAGACGAACTCGGGTGTGACAACCTCTGTGGTTTCGTCGACCTCGACAGCATTGGCCTCGACCGGCACATCGCGGACCGCTCGCTCGATAATCAGCAATTCACCCGTCCCGGGGACGCGTGGAATCTCCTCCGCCCGGCACGGGTCAGCAGACAACAGACTAAACACACACCAGAAGAGAATCGGGGCAGTGAATGTCCTGCCTGCGACACAACGTGGGAAAATTCCCCAAGCTTGTCGCCATGGCGTCGGTTCATAGCTAGGCATCACAGCCCCTCTCCTCAACTGGTGAATTCAGCCAATCACGCGAACTGTGAGACGGCGGGCGTCAAATAGCGTTCACACGTCCGCTCCACGGGGCACGCCGTCGATGTCGGGTGGTCGCAGGTGTACGCACGAGCCATCACACATGTCGTGGAAATCCAATCAGAGGCCGAAGCCCAACAACCAGCGTCATCGACACAATCCAGCGGTACACACCTCCGTAATGGACACACATGGACAGGCTTCACGAAGGGCGGAGTTGTCGCGCTGATATATGTCCCGTCAGCCGGACCACCGAAAAGACCATCACAACGGGAACAATCGCGATAGCTTTCCAACCAGGAACGTGCCTTTTGATAAAGCGAAGGTTGAGCACTAGGATGCCCGCCGTCCGTTTGGACCAGCGCGTTCGGCTCCCCCGGCCCGGGCTTTCAACCCGGTCTCTGCCCACATAAAGGATCTTCAGGATGAGCACTGCGCAGACGCAACTCGACCACACCAACTACACGCTTCCTCCATTGGGGGTGAATCCTTCATCGACAGCACAGGGAACGACGCCCGGTAGCTTTTCTCAGAAGCCGCAACTTGCTCCCGGTCGTGCCGGGGCTATGACGTTTGCCTCGCCCGATACGCCCGGGATGCCGGCACCGTCAGACAAGACGGCTTGGGACTTCATGCCGGAAACGTGGACACTCAAAGCTGGTTTTGAAGACGACTACGAGAAAGCCGAAGCCTGGGAACCGCCGCTTGGGTTTGATCCGGTCACGCAACTGGAAAGTGCGCGAGTCGGGGTGGTGACTCCGTCGATGCAACGCGTCGCTGAACGTGAGCCGCACCTGACCGCCGAGCAGGTGCGCGACGAAGTGGCTGCCGGACGCATGGTGATTCCCGCCAATCGCGTGCATCTGGGTTATCAGCTCGACCCAATGTGCATTGGTCGCGCGTCGAAGACCAAGGTCAACGCCAACATGGGTGCGTCGCCCGTTTCGTCGGGAACGGAGGAAGAAGTCGAGAAGCTCCGCTGGGCTGAGAAATGGGGTGGGGACACGGTCATGGACCTCTCGACCGGCGGCAATCTCAATGAATGCCGTGAAGCCATCATCCGGAATTCGACCGTCCCGATCGGCACGGTTCCGATTTACTCGATGATCATCGGCCGCAAGATCGAGGACCTGACCGAGGACGACATTCTGCGGATGGTCGAACACCAGGCGAAGCAGGGCGTCGATTATTTCACGATTCACGCGGGCGTTCGATTCGCTCATCTTCAGTATGTGCAGAACCGGCTGATCGGAATCGTCAGCCGCGGTGGGTCGCTGCTCGCCAAGTGGATGATCACGCACAACAAAGAGAATCCGATGTACACGTTGTGGGAGGACATCTGCGACATCATGCGCGAGTACGATGTCACGTTCTCCATTGGCGACGGACTGCGACCGGGAGGTCTGGCAGATGCGACCGACCGTGCTCAACTGGCCGAACTGGAAACGCTGGGCGAGTTGACCGAACGAGCCTGGCGGCGCGGCGTTCAGGTTATGGTCGAAGGTCCGGGGCACGTTCCGCTCGACCAGATCGAATACAACATGAAGCTCCAGCGTACGCTATGCCACGGAGCTCCGTTTTATGTGCTGGGACCGCTGGTCACTGACATTTTTCCGGGTTACGACCACATCACCAGCTGCATCGGCGCGACGTCCGCCGCATGGCACGGAGCCAGCATGCTGTGCTACGTGACTCCGAAAGAGCACCTTGGCCTGCCGAAGAAAGACGACGTCAAGCAGGGCTGCGTCACGTACAAGATCGCCGCACATTCGGCAGATGTGGCGCTGGGCATTCCCGGGACGCGTGATCGCGATGACGAACTGACGAAAGCCCGCGCTGCCCTCAACTGGGAAAAGCACTTCGAACTCAGCTTCGATCCGGAGTACGCCCGGGCCCTGCACGACGAAGACCTGGACGTCGATACGGACTTCTGTGCCATGTGCGGACACGACTGGTGCAGCGTGCGGATCTCGAAAGAGATCGAGATGTTCGTCTCCGGCAAGGACGAAGAGTACGCATGGGATAAGGCTAAAGTCACCGAAGCGCTGAACAGCGATCAATTGGCCGTGCTCGAGACACGCGGCGTTTTGTCACCGGATGAAATCCATAAGCTGGCTTCCAAGACGCGTAAGGGCATGGATGCGGAGTCAGCCAAAGCATCGTGTCACAGTGACTACGTTGACGATGACGACGCAAAGAAGCTGCAGGATCAAATCGCCAAGGTGTAGCGCAGCCGCCATGTTACGGGTGAACGACGGCCACACGCTCATGGCGAGGGAATTTCGCCGTTCACGACGTCACCCGGAATCGTCGCCAGACCGGTGTTCGTCTCATCCACATCGGGACTCGGACCGACCTCGTCATCCTGGTGGCCGCACGTTTCGGCGTCGTGGCTATCCGGGCAGGTCGCCGTGAGCATGCCTGGTCGTGGTATCTCAGTAAGCACCTGCGTGCGAACATTGGCAGACTGCGCGGCGGTCGTCGTGCTGTCTTTAGCGTCGTTGATCACCGCGGCGGCTGGTTGCGCGGCGATGGATCGGGGGACGGCCTGCGGTGACTGAGCATCGACGTCGTCATCATTGGTCAGTTCGAATTGATTCTGCCCGGTCGTTTCGACGTCCACTGGCTGTCCGAAGACGTCGGCGAGTTGTACTACGTCACCGAAACCAACCAGGCCGTTGCCGTCGAAGTGTGACATCGTGGCCTGACATGACGTATCCGCCATCTTTCCGAAACTGGGGGCGAAGAATGCCAAATCGCCGAACGATATCCGTCCATTGCCATCCAGGTCGTATCGCCCTGCCGGCCCTGTGTCGTGATGCGGTGCGACCGTGAGAGTTGCTTGACCGAACACGGTCCGTTCGCGCTGGTCTGTGTCGAGTCTAGCCAGCGCGCTCACAGTATCCGCCCCGTCCGCTGCTCTGGTCTGGACGGTTATCTCGCAAGGCTTGATCGCCGTCGCCGACAACGAGAGCAGCAATTGCGCTTCTAAACTGGCTGATGGTTCTAACCGCGCGCCGCCCGCGTCATCGACGATGCCAGCCTGATCATCGATTCGACCGTCCGCACCCAACTGGTGGTGATGGACAATGTTCGTGACGTCGATCACATTCGTGTCATAACTCACATCAACAAAAGCAGAGACGACGCCCTGCGGAACCTCTCGAATGTCCCGTACAAAGATGTTGATTTGAAACGAATCGTGGTGTTGGACCTGAGTAATGACGCGACCGGCGTCATCGGTGAACTCCACACTGATTTCAGTCGTCACTTGCAGGTCACCCGGATCGCTGGCAACTGCGATCAGCAGTTGGCGTGGCTCGAGTGATTCCATGGCTGGTGACGTCGACCGGCACAGTGCGGTCGCCGCCGACTGCGAGCGTTGCGAATTCGCGGCACACAGCTCCACAACGAAGTGAGAGCCTGGCGGAGTCACATGCGGGGGTTCCTTTTGGCCTCTGTCCCTGTCCCTCAATGAGATTCCAGCCAGTTCGACCGACACGGAATCCTCAGAAATGCCACGCTGATTCGCTTGATCAGTTGGACGGGACGGCGTGGGTTCAGATGGCGTCGATCCAGTCGTTGGCCGAGAACAGATCGTCACCAATCTCGGTCTCTCGCGTTTGGCAAGTTTCGTTTGACAGGGAAGACGCCTCGTCGGTGGCGCCGGACGCAGGGGCGGTCTGTGATTCCCTCACGATTGCGCGAGCCGTGACCTCAATAATTGTGTCGCCCGGTGAAATGGTCGCCTGGAGTCCGGTGCTGGAAGAAAACAACACGGCGGCGTTGGACTCCGTCTCCTTGGCGCTGACGCCCAGAGACCACACAATTTGCATCCACCACACACGAGGAATTGCCCGCCGCGAAGTGGCTTCCGTGAACATCACGTGTCACGCGCGAATTGGCCAAGACTTCCTCGTGATCTCAGTGCTTGTCTGCGTCAAACGGACCAAATGCCCGGCGGGATCCAAACTATCAAAGTTCTTCCAACAGCAAAAACAAACGGTTACGATGAACCTTCCGCAGTCGCCTTTCTGGATTACAGCGCGTCATGGAGCTGCTCGACTCGATCGGTGGGTTGAAGGCTGCCGCCATCTCTGCAGGACGGCAATCTTGATTGTCAAATAATGTATATGCCTCAAAACGCGTGTCACCAGTAGGCAGAACAAATGCGAAACTTCAATACACAGGTATGGGTCGGGCTGATAGTCGCGATTGCTGGTGGCAGTGCTCTGTACGTCTGGAGCGGCCGCGAAGCCGGTCAGGACCCTGTGCCTGCAGACATTGCGAGCAACCAGCCTCAAACGCCCGACGATGTGGTCACGGCCGAATCTTTCAATGAAGCTGCCATGAAGCAGTTTAATCGGCTCGCGAAGCTGTTCGCGAATTCTACAAAAGTTGTGCCAGACGCGCTCGTCGGCATCCTTGCGTCTGACCTTGCCAGCACTCAATTGCGCCCAGAGTCTCTACAAACAGTCATGGAGAGTGACGCGATTCAGGTAAAACGGGGATCACTCGGAGGCGTGAATCGCCGCCTGCTGCACGGACGGGACGCGTTTGCGAGTAGTCTCGTCCAGTTGATCCAGCCATTTGAATCCGCTCACCACGTTTCGTGGAAATTCAAGATCACACGGGTGGACCTGGCACCGGATACCGTCGGTACATCTGTAATCGTCCAGACGCGCGTCCTGTTTGAGCAGCGGTCGACCCAAATTAACAGCATGTGGGAGTGTCTGTGGACGTGGCCAGACGCATCCAAGTTGCCGCTTCTGCAAAGCGTGGAGGCTGGTGACTTTGAAGAAGTAACCGGCACAGGCCCTGGCGGAACTTTGTTCACAGACTGTACGCAATCGATATTCAGGCACGAATTGCAATTTCCAAAGCAACACTCACAGGGCATAGATCACTGGCGAAGTTCTATTCAGTCTCAATATTGCCCCGAGTTATATGGTCACCATGGTATCGCTGTCGGCGACATTGATGGTGATGCTTTGGACGACGTGTATGTGTGCCAGCCGAACGGATTACCGAACAACTTGTACTTGCAGCAGCTCGACGGCACCGTCAGAGATGCCGCACACGAATACGGTGTCGACTGGTTGGATGCATCCGGCGCCGTGTTGATCATCGATATCGACAACGACCATGATCAGGATCTCGTTCTCATAATCAATGACAGTGTGATGCTCTTGGCGAACGACGGCAACGTGCTTTCCGAAAAACAATTCGTAACACTGACGGACTCGCCGTCAGGACTGGCCGCCGCTGATTTTGACGGCGACGGAGACCTCGATCTCTATCTGCCATCGTATGGAGTATACGGTGGCTCCGTATCACCAACGCCGTACCACGACGCAAACAACGGCGGCCGAAATGTTCTCCTGAGGAACGATGGGGAGTGGCAATTCACGGATGTAACAGAGGAGATGGGGCTGGATATCGGGAGTGATCGCTGGAGCCAGGCCGCCGCCTGGGAAGACTACGACCGTGATGGTGACGTTGATCTGTACGTTGCGAACGATTTCGGGCGTAACAATCTGTATCAGAATAACGGATGTCAATTCGTCGATGTAGCATCCAGCGCGGGTGTTGAGGATATTGGCGCAGGCATGTCCGTTTCATGGTCAGACTACGACGGAGATGGCCTGGCGGATCTGTATGTCGGCAACATGTTTTCGACTGCGGGTTCACGCATATCGCGTCAGAAAGCATTTCAGTCCGATTCCAGTCCTCTCGTGAAGCGAGAGTTCCAGCGACATGCACGCGGTAATTCCCTGTTTCGGAACGTCGGCGATGGCTCGTTCGAAGATGTGAGCGAACATGCGGGTGTAACTCGCGGCCGCTGGGCGTGGGCGTCGCCATTTGTCGACATCAACAACGACGGTCGCGATGATATGGTGGTTGCTAACGGGTTTCTGACAAGTCTGGGCGATGTCGACTTGTGAAGTTTTTTCTGGCGGCAGGTCGTGTCGCGTTCGCCAACGTCACTTGCGGGTGTTCATGTGGACAATCGGTATGATCAGGGCTGGCACGATTTGATGGCGTTGCTTAATGCTGGAGGCTCTCTGAGTGGCCACGAAAGAAACTGCTGTTTTCTGAATACTGGAGGAACGCGATTTGCCGACGTCTCTGTGGTTTCCGGACTCGACTTCCTTGACGATGGTCGTGGCGTGGCGAGTGTTGACTGGGACGGGGACGGGGACCTGGACCTGTGGTTAAGCGCCAGAACCGGACCGACGTTACGGTTTGCACGCAACGACTGCCGCCAGATCAGCGAATCTGAATCGCAATATGTCGCATTTCATCTGGTCGGCGAGTCATGCAATCGTGATGCGATCGGCGCCCGCGTCACGGTTAGTGTTGGTGACCACCAGTTTGTTCGAACTCTCCACGCGGGAGTGGGTTTTATAAGTCAGTCCAGTAAACGAATCCATTTTGGTCTGGGTCATGGAGGCTTGATCAAAGGCGTAACAGTCGAATGGCCTGGCGGTCAGTTGGAAGAATTTGGTTCGATTGGCCTGAATGCCACGTATCGTCTTGTCCAGGGAACTGGAAAACCCGTGGTGACCAGTGCAAGCACCTCGCGAGAAACTGTGCTCAAGAAGTCAGGTCAACCCACACACGCAACATCAATTGCAAATCGCCTTGTGTTGAACGACAGAGTGCCGATGCTGCCAATCGTGTATGAAGATGCCGCGGGCCAAAGCGTCGTTTTACAGGATTCTGTGGGATCACCAATTCTCGTTAATCTTTGGGCAACCTGGTGCCGACCGTGCCTGACCGAGTTGAAGGCGTTTCAGGCCTCTGAACAGAAATTAAGGGCTGCTGGACTGGAAGTTGTCGCATTAACTGTCGATGGACTGGACCCGGACCGTGGGACTGAAGTCACAGAGGCCTGGACGTTTGTTGAAAGGATTTCCTTCCCATTTCGGACAGGTGCTGCAGACGCCTCATTGATGGACCGGCTCGACGTAATGCTTGAGGTATTGATCGCACTCCGACAGCCGGCGGGAACATTGCCATCCAGCTTTCTTCTGGATCGATATGGCCGGTTGGCTGTCGTCTATACTGGACGTGTCGAGGTGGATCAGTTGCTTTCCGACGTTCGAAATGTCGAACTGGGTGATCTCAGCGCCCGTTTGCAACCCTTTCCGTTTTCCGGGAAGTGGTTGCGAAATCCTAGCGGGATAGACGAGCTTCTTGTCGACCTGGCGAAAAAATACCAATTGAGAGGTTGGGAACGCGATGCGTTGCGTTTCGGGAGCCTTGCTGCTTCCATCAGGTCAGGGAACGAAGTTCTTAACCGCGACTCGGACGAGTTTGCCGACGTTTTTTACAGGGCAGGTAACGAAAGCATGGAAGCCAACCGGGCTGAGCTGGCGCGTCGCCAGTATCAAGTCGCTCTGCAATTCAATCCGGACTGGGCTGAGGCACACTCGAATCTGGGAAACGCATCCGTTCGACTCGGAAGGACCGAGGAGGCGATGAGACACTTTCGTAATGCTGTCAATTTCAATCCGGACCTGATTGAGAGTCGGCTTGGCTTGGGTTTAATGTGTCTCGAATCACAGAATTTCGATGATGCCACACGGCATCTCGAACATGTATTAAAAAAGTCGCCGGAATTTCCCGGTATTCACCACTATCTCGGAATTTCGTTGATCGGGTCAGGAAATGTTCGCGAGGGGGCGCATCATTTGCGACTCGCGCAAAGGCTGGACCCGTTCAACGAGGAGATCCGTCGCGAGCTATCGCGGCTTGAAACCACAGGTTTTCGATGAACGTCGTGTGGTACATGATTGCGATTTGCGTCCCGGTGACAGTAGTCAACGCTCAGGACGGTCCGACGCCACCCGGCGCAGGAAGGTCCTCAGTGCGTGACCAGCGCGCAATCGGGCACACAAAGACTGATCGGTTGCCGGTCCGGCATTTCGCATTGAACTCACCGAACTATGGAGATAAGGACTTGAGCCAAGTCCTGGAATCACCCTTGCTGGAAGCAATTGATCTGAGATTCTCCAGCGTAAGTGATAATGGCCTCATCCACCTGAGAGGCCTGAGTGAACTCAAACTTGTCGTCGTTGCGGACACTCGAGTCAGTGGAAGAGGATTCGACCATCTGCATGACCTGCCCAAGCTCGAAACGGTCGTACTTGGAGGGGAGCGAGTGACGGACGCCGGAGTCGCATCTCTTGTGGGACTGAGCCATGTTCGAAGAGTCGTTATTCGCCGCTCACGGGTCACTGACAGGGGTCTTCGATCGCTTTCCGAACTTACGCAGCTCCAACATCTCGATGTGCAGGGAACATTGATTACCGACGCTGGACTCACCCATCTCAACAAGCTACGTGATCTCCGTTCATTGGATCTCGCTCGAACGCAGATTACGGATTCAGGAGTGCGTAGTCTTGCCAAAATCGGGTCCCTTAGAGAATTGAATCTCGACAATACGGTGATTTCGGCTGAAGGACTCTTTGAATTGAAAAACCTATCTCAGCTTGAAAAGCTCCGCCTCGGGCTGACGAGGGTGACGGACGCGAGTCTGGCACACCTGATCGGTTTGAAGAAGCTTGAAGTACTGAGCCTTTCCGGGACGATCGTCACAGATGAGGCAGTTCAGCACCTGCAGCAAATCCGCTCACTTAAGAGTCTTCATCTTGTTTTCAGCCGTGTCAGCAAACAAGGAGTGAGGCGTCTGGAAGAGTCGCTACCAAGGTGTGATGTACGGCGGTGACTATACTTTATCTCTTACGCTTTTCACATTTGGGATACTCGAGCGTCGCCTGAACGGTTGCCGCGGCGAACCCCAGCGGGCCACTCTCGAAGTTAAGCTCGATTCGTTCCTTCCTGCGTTTCGTGAAAATGACTGCCGTATGATCTCCGATGACTTTTTCTTTGGCTTTCAGCAATTCGCCTGGAGCAGTGACTGATTGACCAGCGTAAGATTCGACCACGTCACCGATACGGAACCCGAGTTTCGCCGCCTGGCAACCCGGCTGGAGCCTCGCGACGACCAGGCGTGACTACTTCGACTGTTGCTTCAAGGCAGTGACGTCAACCTCGTCACCTTGAGTTTTACCGGTCCACGAAGTGGCATCACGTCCCTCACAAGCTGCATTGGCGCGACGTCCGCCGCATGGCACGGAGCCAGCATGCTGTGCTACGTGACTCCGAAAGAGCACCTTGGCCTGCCGAAGAAAGACGACGTCAAGCAGGGCTGCGTCACGTACAAGATCGCCGCACATT
>Ga0302123_10000492_pt1 | contig 31345 bp, 29 predicted proteins | sample CB21_321_MG_FD_203109 | JGI IMG/M metagenome (GOLD analysis project Ga0302123, IMG submission 203109) | Marine microbial communities from Western Arctic Ocean, Canada - CB21_32.1 | ecosystem: Environmental > Aquatic > Marine > Oceanic | place: Canada: Western Arctic Ocean | collected 2017-09-28 | reverse complement strand
TAATATTCTCTTTCTTGAGAATTATACGCAACACTTCTTCCAAACACTCAAATGCAATCTTCATAAATGATGAGTAGAGCTGTTTATGGTCATCATGGTCGTAAAACAGATTCCTAAATTGTTTTGGGATCGTCAAAACAACCTGCCTATATTTAACGCCCAGTATCAACTGAGATGCAATGCTCTCAGCAGCTTCGGCCGCATATCTCTTTGCGCACTTCAAACATAGTTTTGATTTACAGCTAAAGAAGACAACATGTTTGTCTCCCCCACAATGCATACAATCATATTCGGCATATCCCCCTTCAACCGTGCCACAATCTAGCATTTTTTTAATCACCGACTCATGGTAAGCCGTATCAAATTTTGGATACTCTCTTTTGAAGCTTTCAATATTCTCAATAAAGATTGATTTATACGTCTGAAGTTTACGTTTATTGTGGTTTGGATAAGCCATAACAGCCTGATTTATATGGGGTTATAATTAGCAGGTTGTATTATATACATTTCTGATAGGGTGTCAAAAAATGGGATTTCCTAATATATAGAACAGATAAAGATGAGTTTTAGGAAAATTTTGGCGGTATCATCGAAATAGATGCTTTTGTTTGTATAAAACAACCCGTTGATTTATATGGGATTATGATGGTTTATCTGCGTTTAAATTGGTGCCGAAGGCGGGACTCGAACCCGCACGACCGTGGGTCACTACCCCCTCAAGGTAGCGTGTCTACCAGTTTCACCACTTCGGCTAATATAGATTACTTTCCTTCGGGAATTACAGGAACCGCATTGTCTGTTTCGCCAGAAGAAACTGGCGCCACGGGAGCTGGCGTACTTGTTACCGGCGCGGTATGTGGAATCAACAGATCATCAGGTTTTGTTGGGACTTCCTGTTGCACGGGAGTTGGCAAAACATTTGAAGAAACGGCATACTGCTTACTCAAAACACCCATACTTAGGCTCGTCACAAAAAAAACGGCCGCCAAAAACCCTGTTAGCTTCATCAAAAAGGGTGCCGCACCCTTGCTACCAAAAACCGTTTGAGAGGAGCCACTACCAAAAGCCGCCCCCATGTCAGCACCTTTTCCATGCTGCACAAGAATAAGTATAATAATAATAATGGCGACGACAATATGTCCCGTTAAAAGGATGTTTAACATTTATTCACTTCTCACATATGGCAAGTTTAACAATTTTGATAAATTCATCTCCCTTCAGAGATGCTCCACCAATCAACCCTCCATCAACATCTTCTAAGCTAAATATCTCTTTAGCATTAGAGGATTTGACGCTGCCACCATATACAATTCTTAATCCTTTAGCAAGGTTTGCGTCAAACTTAGCCACAGTTTTTCTGATCAAATTATGCACTTCCTGCACCTGTTCAGGGGTTGCCGCGAGACCCGTTCCAATTGCCCATACTGGCTCATAAGCAATAACAAGGTGTGAAGCTTCTTCTTCGGTTAGGCTATTTAGCACGGCGTTCAGTTGCCTTGATATAATTTCGGATACTCTATTAGCCTGCCTTTCCTCAAGCGTTTCGCCCACACAGAGTACCGCTGTCATTTGCCTTGAAACAATTTGTTTTACTTTTTTTAATACAGTCTCATCCGTTTCACCAAAAACAGCGCGACGCTCTGAATGCCCTGCGAGCACATATTTACAGCCCACATCTTCCAGCATCTCAGAAGACACATCACCCGTATAGGCGCCATTATCGTAAGCACTAACATTTTGAGCTCCGAGCTTAACCTCTGAGCCTCCTAAAACACTTGCCACAAAAGACAAATATGGATAAGAAGGACATACAACCATGTCTACTTCTTCTGAATAATGGGACTTAATAGATTCACATAAAGTTTTTGCTTCAGACAGGGTCAGGTTCATCTTCCAGTTACCCATTACCAATGGTTTTCTCATATTGCTTCTCCTAAAATAATATAAATCTAGCTAATTTTATCTTTCACACAGTTAACCAGATATTCTGCTTCTTGTTTTGCTATAAGTCCATCAACAGCCTCAACCATAACGCGAAGCACCGGCTCAGTACCAGAAGGTCGCAACACAACTCGACCTTTATCTAAAAGTCGCTCCTCCACTGCTTCAACATCACACTGCAATGCAGCCAAATCAGCATCATTGGCCTTGCGACTTAAGGGAACATTAATCATACACTGTGGAACCTTGATCACTTCTGACAATATTTCATGTAGATCTTTGCCAGAAAATTGTACTGCTCTTAACACACGCAATGCGGCAATAAGTCCATCGCCTGTCGTATTCACATCGTAACAAATAACATGTCCAGATGCTTCACCACCCAACACCCATTTTTTTTGCTTCATGATTTCAAATACATACCGATCGCCAACCTTGGCTCTTGCAAAAGGAATATCACAGCGATTAAATGCCATTTCAACGCCCAAGTTGGTCATCACCGTTCCCACAACACCACCACTGAAGTCCCCTTTTAATTTAGATTGGCTTGCAATGACATATAAAATAGCATCTCCATCCACAACCGTCCCTGTTTTGTCCACCATCATTAAACGATCACCATCACCATCAAAGGCAATACCCACATCAGCGTGGTTATCTAATACGGCTTGCTGCAGCTTTTCAGTATGTACCGCACCACATCCTTCATTAATATTCATGCCATTCGGAGAAGCAAAAATCTGTATAATTTCTGCACCAAAGGATTGCAACACTTTCGGTGCCACTTTATACATTGCTCCTTGAGCGCAATCCACAACGACTTTAATGCCAGACAAATCTAAACCCACTTGACCCAAAGCATTTATACAAAACTGCGCATATAAATCAATGGCATCATCTTTATCATGATAGCTCCCTACTTTTTCAGGGGGTGCTAACACCGTATCAGAGTCTATTAACCGCTCAATTTCCAGCTCCACATCATCGGGTAATTTTTCACCCCCATCACAAAATAACTTAATACCATTATCATAGAATGGGTTATGAGAAGCACTTATCACAACGCCGAGCTGAGCACCATACTTCCGAGTCAGGTATGCAATCGCAGGCGTTGGCATCACGCCCACATTTATCACATCAACACCTGCCGCCGAAAAGCCCGCCGACATCGCTGAACTGAACATAAACCCCGAGCGCCGAGTATCTTGCCCAATTAAAGCAACACTCTTATCCTTAGTGCCCAAAACTTTGCCTACAGCATACCCCAATTTCATTGCAAACTCAGGCACCACAGGAAAGACACCGACACGCCCTCTTATGCCGTCTGTACCAAAATATTTACGAGACATATTCACTCCATATAAAAATTATTCAATAGAAATTAACTAAAATCAAACTCCAGCTCATCCTCACTTTCCAAAAGCCTCACTCTGCCTCCAGACATCAAACGGCCAAACAATATTTCTTCCGCGAGTGGTTTTTTAATCTTCTCTTGAATCAAACGAGACATAGGCCTTGCACCCATCTTATCATCATAGCCATGCGCCGCAAGCCAGATTTTTGCTTCATCCTCAATCTCAAGCGAAACACCTTTTGCATCCAATTGCCCTTGCAGCTGAGCCAAAAACTTATCCACTACCGATTTCACATCGTCTTTTGTCAACGAAGAGAACTGAATAACCGCATCTAGTCGATTTCTAAACTCAGGCGAGAACAAACGATTCACGGCTGCCATGTTATCCGTAGAATTATCTTGGTCTGTAAAGCCCATAGTATTACGTGAGGCTTCAAAAGCACCCGCATTGGTCGTCATCACTAAAATGATATGCCTGAAATCAGCCTTGCGCCCATTATTATCCGTCAACGAGCCATTATCCATCACTTGCAATAAGATATTAAAAACATCAGGATGCGCTTTTTCAATTTCATCAAACAAAACCACCGCATAAGGGTGTTTCGTTACGGCATCTGTCAATAAACCACCTTGCTCATAACCCACATAACCAGGAGGTGAACCGATTAAACGTGATACCGTATGGCGCTCCATATATTCCGACATATCAAACCGCAACAGTTCCACACCCATCAGAGCGGCTAACTGCTGAGTCACTTCCGTTTTTCCCACGCCCGTGGGTCCTGCAAACAAGAACGAACCCCAGGGTTTATTTGCATCTCTTAAACCAGCCCTTGCAAGTTTAATGGTGTCCACCAATGTTTCAATCGCCTTATTTTGACCATACACCAACATTTTTAAATTCTTACTTAACGAACTAATAGACTCTTTATCCGAGGTGCTGACACTTTTGCTTGGAACGCGCGCCATACGTGCCACCATATTTTCAATATCAATAACATTAATTGTTTTTTTGCGCTTTGCCTTCACCAATGTTCTTTGAAGCGCACCGACTTCATCAATTACATCAATCGCTTTATCCGGTAAAAAACGCTCAGGAATGTGCTTCATGGACAACTCTGCGGCTGCCTGTAATGCGGGCATCGTATACTTAATACCATGATGATCTTCAAAATAAGGTTTTAAACCCTTAAGAATTTGAAATGTTTGCTCTACCGTCGGTTCAACAATATCCACTTTCTGAAAACGACGCGCCAACGCATGATCTTTTTCAAAAATTGATCGATATTCCTGATAAGTGGTCGAGCCAATGCATTTCAGCTCCCCTGTTGCCAATAATGGTTTAATCAAATTTGAGGCATCCATAACACCACCAGATGCGGCTCCTGCCCCAACGATGGTATGGATTTCGTCAATAAATAAAATAGCGCCTTCTTCTTCCTGTAACTGTTTCAACACGGCTTTAAAGCGTTTTTCAAAATCACCCCGATACTTTGTCCCTGCCAACAGCGCGCCTAGATCAAGCGCATAAATCACGCCGTTTCCGATGACTTCCGGAACCTCGCTTTCAACAATTTTCTTCGCAAGCCCTTCTGCTATTGCCGTTTTACCAACACCGGCCTCACCGACCAATAAAGGATTGTTTTTTCTTCGGCGACATAAAATCTGAATCATCCTTTCCACTTCAGAGCTTCGGCCAATCAATGGATCGATTTTGCCCTCTTTGGCTCGATTATTTAAATTAACCGAATATAATTCCAAAGGCGTTTGCTCTTTTGTTGCTTCCAGCTCCACCCCCCCCATAGCACCTTCCTTGGGGGCTATAGATGGACCACTTTTCATTAAACCATGAGAAATATAGTTGACCACATCCAGTCGCGTCACCCCTTCTTGTTTTAAAAAGAATACTGCTTGTGAGTCCTGCTCACTAAAAATAGCAACCAATACATTGGCACCACCGACCTCTGCTTTCCCCGATGACTGAACATGAAATACAGCCCGCTGCAGCACTCGCTGAAACCCCAATGTTGGCTGGGTGTCACGATCCTTTTCTTTTGCGGGAATTTTTGGTGTCGTATCACTAATAAATTTATATAGTTCTGATTTAAGCCGATCAAGATTTGCGCCACAAGATTGCAAGACCTTCTGGGCGGATTCATTGGAAAGGAGTGAATACATAAGATGTTCAACCGTCAAATACTCATAGCGCTGATCACGCGCCTCCTTAAAAGCCTGATTTAACGTGATTTCAAGATCTTTACTGAGCATATTACACCTTTAAAATTAGGACATATATTCTCAGTATACATAGTCCAACTTGAAATACCGCATTTATATTAGATAGTGTTTTATTTCGTTTGGACCACAACCTCATTAAGCAAGCCCACCGATGTGGCTAGAAAATTCACTTTGAAGGTATAGCTAACCCGAACTTATAAACCTGAAACTCGGACTGAAGCATAGTAATATGACTTACGTTTACAGGGATGAAAGTTAAAGTGTCTCCGTGGTACACAATAATGGATGACCATCTTTTCTAGCAGCCTCAATCACCTGATTCACTTTCGCCTCAGCAATTTCCCTAGGGTAAATACCACACAACGCCTTCCCCTGGTGATGTGCCTGCATGGTAACATTTGCCGCACTCGCCTCATCCATTTGAAAAACAGTGCTTAACGTACCTGCTACAAACTCCATGGGGGTATAATCATCGTTCACCAACACAACCCGAGAAACCAACGGCTCCATCACACCATGAGTTACTTCTGGCTCCACTTCTGGCAATGTTGTGTCAAAATCTGTTCTAGCCTGCATACCTACACTCTCGCTATCATATCCATAAAAAAAACACCATTTGCATAAGTATTTCTCGCCTATGCAGCATGGTTCGTTTTATACGCTTGTGAAAATTAGAGCGGATTTTAAACAACAAATCAAGGTTTAAGCCGCTTTTTTTGAAATTATTTTGTCGATATTAAAGATAAAACTTCCATTCTAGAGCGAGGATCACTTCTAAAAGTGCCACGCATACAGCTTGTTAGAGTAGAAGTCTCTGTTTTATGAATTCCGCGGGTGGTCATACACTGGTGCTTTGCGTCTATGATAACTGCCACACCTTTAGGCTCTAAAGCATCTTCTATCGCATCGGCAATTTGTGCGGTCAACGTTTCTTGTGTTTGCAAACGTTTCGCATACACATCCATCAAACGTGCGATTTTACTGATTCCAACAACCTTTTTATTCGGCAAATATGCAATATGGGCTTTCCCTAAGATAGGTACCATATGATGCTCACAATGTGACTCTAAGCGCATGTTTTTTAACAAAATTATTTCATCATACCCTGACACATCTTCAAAGGTCTTGGATAATATCTCTTTAGGATCTTGTGTGTAACCCTCAAAAAACTCACCATAGGCATTGATGACTCTTTTTGGCGTCTCTATTAGCCCCTCTCTCCCAACATCCTCACCGACCCAGCTTAAAAGAGTTCTAATTGCATTTTCCGCATCATTTCTTGTTGGATTTTTAATGTAGTCTGTCATCTTGCGTCACCGATAAAATTCAGGATATACAATTTAGCAAAAGATCAGACATTAGGCAATGTTTATGCGAATATCCTGAAATTTTGTGCGAGAGAAACCCATTTTACTATGTCAGCCCTTGCAAACTAGCGCAACATTAGATAATTCTGTCTTACCTCACTCAAATCTTGTAGAAAATTTACACTATGAAGAGTGCGAGGTAATCGTGCTTCAATATAGGCACAAAAAAGGGGGGAAGCGTGAAAGGCAAAAACACCTTTCATATGGCAGACCAAGAAGACAACAGGAGTTTAAATATGCAAAACGTTTTAGTATTAGGGGCAGGCAGAGTTGGAATTTTAGCAAGTAGCTTATTTGTTCGCACAGGTGATTATTTTATCCATCTTGCAGATCGGACGGAACCAAAAGAAAAGCCCACCATTGACCAACATTCAGAAAATTTAAAATATATCATTCTAGACGCATCTGACAAACAGGCTGTCACAAATTACATCAAAGACAATAACATTGAATCTATTATCTCATGCTTACCGTATTTTTATAATATTGCGATTGCAGAGCTCGCTAAAAATTTAGACGTTCACTATTTTGATTTGACAGAAGATGTTAAGACAACCGAAGCTATTGAGGAAATAGCTTCCGATGCCACCACCATTTTTGCACCTCAATGTGGATTAGCGCCTGGCTTCATTAGCATCGTCGCCAATGAGCTGATGGGTGATTTTGATGAGGTCAACAATGTCCGTATGCGTGTCGGTGCGCTACCTCTAAACGTCACAAACTCATTACAATATGGTCTTACTTGGTCAACTGAAGGCATCGTGAATGAATACGCACAGCCTTGCCAAGGCATTATTAATGGAGAAATCCGGACACTCAGCCCATTGGCCGACACTGAAACCATTAAAATTGATGGCTTAACATACGAAGCATTCAATACTTCTGGTGGCGTGGGATCCATGATCCACACCTATAATAGCAAAGTCAAAAACATGACTTACAAAAGTATTCGCTATCCTGGACATGGCGAAAAAATGCGCTTTTTAATGAATGACATGAAACTTTCAGAAGACCTCCCTCAAATGTGTAAGATCATGGATCATGCAGTCCCTAGAATTAGCCAAGACATGGTTTTGATTTATGTCTCCGTTGATGGCAAAAGCAAAGGTCATCGTGCCGAACGAAATTTTGCACAAAAGTTCCCATCTAAAGAGTTATTTGGACGCCGATTCTCAGCACTTCAACTAACCACAGCAACCAGCTTATGTGTCACCGTTGACTTATCCATTTCCCAAAAGAAGTTTGGTGCTGGCTTTTTAAAACAAGAACAAATTAGCCTGCCTGAATTTTATAACAACCGTTTTGGGCAATATTATAAAACGGAAGGCTTGCTTAGCCAAGCAGTATAAAACGACCACACATTAAGGAGAACAATCACAATGTCTACGGATTTACTAACCAAACCAAACCAAACCACTCACCATATTTCAGGGAGCAGCGACGCTATGTCTATCGACCTTACGGATCTCGGGATGGGTTTAGAAAACTTTAAAAATGATACATCAGCAGATGCCATTCATACCCTGAACCCCGCCACAGGCACATGCCTTGCAAAAGTCAAAAATGAAACCCTTACCGACCTCAATCAAGCAATCGCAAGAGCGCATCATGCACGCATTGAGTGGCGAAAAACACCAGCACCCTTAAGAGGAGAATTAGTTCGTCTAATTGGAGAAGCGCTACGCAAAAACAAAGACAGTCTCGGCTCTTTGGTTTCTATAGAAATGGGAAAATCAAAACAAGAAGGCGATGGTGAAGTTCAAGAAATGATTGATATGGCAGATTTTGCCGTGGGTCAATCACGGATGTTATATGGTTCAACCATGCATTCCGAAAGGCCTGAGCACAGAATGTATGACCAGTGGCATCCACTTGGTGTTGTTGGGGTTATTTCTGCTTTCAACTTCCCTGTTGCCGTCTGGTCATGGAATGCATTTATTGCCGCAATCTGTGGTAATACTGTTGTTTGGAAGCCTTCTGAAAAAACACCTTTATGCGCCATTGCCATCCAAAATATCTGCAATAAAATCATGGCAGAGCATGGTTGCCCTAATATTTTTCAAACTGTTATTTCAAAAGATATTGAAGTTTCAAAGGCTTTCGTCAATGACCCAAGAGTGGCGCTCGTTTCTTTCACTGGCTCCACCAACGTTGGCAGACAAGTCGGCATGCAGGTGGCGGAACGCTTTGGTAAATGCCTATTAGAACTTGGTGGTAATAACGCTGCCATTTTAGATGAGAGTGCTGATCTAAAAATTGCCATTCCGGGCTCTGTTTTTGGCGCCGTCGGAACAGCCGGCCAACGCTGCACCACTTTACGCAGATTAATTATTCACAAGTCTATTTACGCCAAGGTTGTAGAGAAAATGGTAAACGCCTACAAGCAAGTTACTGTTGGCGATCCGCTAAATCAAAAGAATTTGATGGGTCCTCTTATTGACCAAGACTCTGTCGATAATTATGTACGCACAATCAAAGAAGCCCAAGCGCAAGGTGGCAAACTACTTTGTGGTGGCAAAAAGTTAAATGCGGAAGGTTTCTTTGTTGAACCAACTATCATCGAAGCTGCAGCAGATATGCCAATTGTCCAAGAAGAAAACTTTTGTCCAATCCTGTATGTTATGCCATTTGACAATATTGAAGAGGCCATTCAGATTAACAACAGTGTTGATTTTGGGCTATCGAGCTCTATTTTTACCGCTGACATTCAAACAGCTGAATACTTCCTATCTTCGAGAGGTAGTGACTGCGGTATCGCAAATGTCAATATTGGCACTTCTGGTGCTGAAATTGGTGGCGCATTCGGCGGTGAAAAGCACACAGGCGGCGGTAGAGAAGCAGGCTCTGATGCTTGGAAAGCTTATATGCGCCGACAAACCAACACCATTAACTATGGCAAAGAGCTTCCTCTGGCACAGGGCATCACCTTCAACCTTGAAGATTAATGTCCTACCAACCTTTTCGCACACTTTTTTCCACAAATGTTGCTTATGCTTGATTTATTCAACCCAAGCGGTAAAGTATGCTCAAGAAATAATAAAAACCATTAAGGATGCCCATCATGGCAAAAGGAACCGTAAATAAAGTCACCCTATTAGGTCGCCTAGGCGCAGCCCCCGAAGTGCGCTATATGCCCAGCGGGAACGCCGTTGCAAATCTGCGCCTTGCAACCAATGAAAGCTATAAAGATCGCCAAACTGGACAATCTGTCGATAGCACAGAATGGCATCGTGTCGTTTTTTTTGGCAAGCCTGCGGAAGTCATTGCTGAATACTGCCAAAAAGGCTCGCAGCTTTATATTGAAGGTCGTATTCGCACGAACAAATGGCAAGATAACCAAGGTCAAGATAAGTACACTACTGAGATCGTTGGCAGTGAATTTCAATTTATTGGTGGTCGCAATGACGCATCACAGAGCCACTCAGCCCAACCTCAAGGCGGACCTGCACAGTCATTTGAAAAACCAAAATCAAAACCAAAAGTGACTGAACAACCTGCACCAAACCTAAGTCAGTTTGATAATGACTTTGATGATGAAATTCCATTTTAAACCGCTGGTTTAAATGGGATTTCTATACCTCTTCTAGGAAGGGGATTTCTATATCCTCATTAAAGGGCTCTTTTGCCCCTCTCTAAAGTAAGCTCTCAACAAAGAATCATTAGCCTACTCTAAATTAGTAGCGCCTCTAACTGCCCCATAAAAATCACTCAACAACCGATGATCCTTTAACCCTTTAGTGCGCTCAACACCCCCACTAACATCCACTGCATAGCAGCTTGTTTGCCGTATCGCTTCTTGCACATTAGCAGGCGTTAATCCACCAGCCAAAACAATGGGTTTAGAATACTTTTTAGGTACTCTTGACCAATCAAAAGAAATGCCACTGCCACCATAAATGCCTTTTTGATAGGTATCCAATAATAATGCACTCGCTCCCGGAAAATCATCGCAACGAGCAATAACATCCAAGGATTCTGACACACGGATCGCTTTCATATAAGGTATGCGATATTTGTGGCATGCCTCATTTGTTTCGTCACCATGAAATTGCAGCAATGAACAACCCGTTATTTCAAGCGTTTCACGAATCACTTTTTCATCTTCATTCACAAATAATGCCACTGGCACCACAAAAGGAGGTAATTGTGAAATAATCGCCTTTGCCTGTACTGGAGTAATATATCTAGGGCTGGGAGCATAAAAGACAAAGCCCAACGCATCCGCACCTGCACGAATGGCTGCGAGCGCATCTTCAATATTCGTTATACCACACACCTTTATTCTCGTCATTGCCAACTCTATCTATAAATAAGATCAACGTACAGTATACGAGTTGAAGACTGTCCTTGCATAGCCAAATGTACCTTTAAGCCGCAACATCCACAAGTACTGCCGTGATAATTGCGGCTGTACCAACAAGAGCACCGAGGCTAAATAATAATTGGTCAAATCGCTCATTGATAAAAGCACTTCCTCTATCTTTAGAGATGATTGCCACAACAGGGTCAATCTCTACCCGATATTCAGGAAAAAGTGCTTCTTCGCCTAAAAATCCAGATTCCCAGCCTTCCTGCCAATAATGATAGGGCTTAGTCTGTCTATCAAAAGGATTGAATTCACTAGAAACCTCTAGCTCACCATGAGCATAACCCTCCATCCAAGTCACTTCCAAGGAATACACCTGCTTATTAAATATCAGTGCTAAATCTGCTTCTTGCCAGTCATCCTGCATCACTATATCTCCTTATCTGTTAATGTTAGAACATAGAACAAATAGGATAGACCAAGTGCTGAGGTATCTGCGACATCCTTTGTAGCCAGATAAAAGGTCGGGAGCAAGGCCTTATCTTTTCTCTATGCACTTCTACTATAAACAATTTTAATTTAGCAGCACAATAGTCATTTGCTGTTATTTTAATCAGAAATAAACGTACGCCCTGTAGGAAAACTACCACAAAAACCTGTATTGGTTAAATATGGATCACAATAAATAACAATAAGATAACAGAAGAGCAAAACATCCTCCCTATAAAATACACTCATGAATATGATAAATTCACTTTAAGAATATTGCTATACTAAACACATCAAGCTAGACTTTTAAGCATATGATTTTTATCAAGAGTTAAAGCGACTATGCCCAACACAACCACTTGGTACAAAGACATTATTTGCCTGATTATATTTTTCAGTGTTTTATTTATGTTGTTTTTAGGCGGACACCACCTCATCTCACCAGATGAAACACGCTATGTTGGGATAGCTTGGGATATGTATAAAGATAATAATTACGTAACGCCAACACTGGCGGGCTCCCCTTTTCTTGGAAAACCAATATTATACTACTGGCTTGAAATAATCTCTTTCCATACATTCGGAGTCTCAGAGTTCTCCGCAAGATTTTTTCCTGCGGTCATTGGCATCATCACTTGTTTAATGACCTATGTTTTTGGGCGTCTTGTTTTTAATCGCAGAATGGGCATTGTTGCGTCCCTTATGGTTGCCGCTGCGCCCATGTATTTCGCCTTAACACATTACACCAATATGGATGGCGAGGTGGCGAGCTGGATCACGTGCTCCATGTTATCATTCCTCATCGGCGTTCATCATTTAAAAACAAACAAACATACTGCTACTTGGTTTTATTTGTCCTATGCTTTTGCCGCACTCGCGTTTCTGACTAAGGGACTTATTGGCTTGGTATTTCCAGCCATGATTATTTTTTTCTGGGTGCTGATACTGAATGACTGGAAGTCGCTCCTCAAAATCAGATTATTGAGTGGGCTGATTCTATTTGTCATCATCATTGCACCTTGGCTTTATCTCTGTGAACAACAAAATCCTGGATTTTTATATTATTTCTTTATTTGGAATCAATTTTTTAGGTTTGTTGGAGATGACTTTAATCAACAAAAAGCATGGTTTTACTACCTACCTATGGTAATCGGTGGCATTTTCCCTTTTGTGCTTTATATGCTACAAAGCTATGGCACACATATTAAAAATATTTTCGCAAATAAAAAAAGCCATCCCGTTGAGTTATTTTTGCTGCTTTGGATCGTACTGATCACATTATTTTTCTCCATTCCAAGTTCCAAGCTTGTGGGCTACATCGGACCCGTTATTCCTGCCACGGCCATATTAATGGCAATCTATGTTTGTAGAAAATGGGATGAACAACCAAGCAAGGCAAATAGAATATCAACTTGGGTGCTGATTATTTTATTGCCCTTAATGGCAATCACGGTAATTTCACTGGCATTCATTATTCCAGAGCAACAAGGTATTTTGGCTTCTGCGCCCTATGCACGATTCTTGGGCGTCCTCCTTCTCATCACCTCTGCCGTATTATTCTACGGCATTCATAAGAAGAAAAAATTTGGCTTTATTATTAGCGCCCTATTAGCCATGATCTTTATCATGAACGTTTGCCTTATTGCCAGCCTTAAAACCTGGAATTTACAATGGAATTGGCCCATTGCTGAAAAAGCTGAACATTACCTAAAGAGCCACCCAAAAGCTGAAGTGCTTATGTTTGGACGCTATTATTATTCTGTCCCCATGTATTTAGATCGCAATGTCCCTGCGGTTGCCGGTTGGGATGAAATTAACCGATCCACACTATCTGATAACTGGCAACGAGAAATCTACGAGGGTTTAAAATACTATGAGAAATCCCTACCTGATACACTGATGACCTATACAGTTTTCAAAAAAGACTGGAAAGATTCCGCACATAAAACCATTATTGTCATCGTAGATAATGGCCACCTAAAAGAATTTGAAAGTCTTATTGGAGACCATCAATATAAAATCTTAGCAAACGTTCCAAGGCGACATGTCACGATTGTGACCAATAACCTGCAATTAAAACCCACGCTTCAGTGATGACTAACGCTTTATTTTACGCTCAATCAAAACGAGTGCAACAACCTGTACAATAAAAGCCATCGCCATAATATAAGCAGGCAATAACGTCACCTCAAATAAAGGCATCAATGTTGCCATCACCACTGGAGATAATCCTGCAAATATGGCAAATGCAACATTTAGTGAAATTGCCACGCAAGAATAACGCACCTCAACAGGAAATATCTCGGTCAAATAACGCATCATTATAGCCAACGATATGCCGATCATAAAGGCATAAAAAATCATGCTTCCATATATTATTAAAACATCAGATGAGCCACATGTTAATACCATAAAAATAGGTATAACGGATATTATGGCAACAACTGAAACTGCAAAATAAACTTTTTTATACCCAAACAAATCTGAAAGAAGCCCGCCTACAATCTCTCCAAGCGGCATTGTAATTGACATACAAAGCAACAATGTCACGATTTGCAATGTATTACTTGCGCAATAATCTCGGCAATAGATGGGCAAATAGGCAATACAAATACCGAAATAAGTGACCGTGCCAGACATCGTCAACACACTTAGCAACATCATCATTTTATATTTTTCAAAAGCAATTTTTAATGGCGTAATGGCTGATTGCGCTCCAGTTCTTTTTTTCGCATCTGCAAATATTCAGGTGATTCATACAAAGATTGGCGTGCAAAGTAACTATGGAGAATAAAAACCCCACCACCAATAAAGGCAATTCGCCAACCGAATCGAATCATCTGTTCGGCAGTTAAAAATTCGTTTAATAAAGCATGGGATGCAACCGCTAATAAAACACCTACCCCTGCAAAAGACTGGACCAGCCCACAATAGAACCCTGTTCTATCTTTAATATGCTCACGCACCAAAATAGTCGCCCCCGTTAGCTCACCGCCATAGGAAAAACCTTGTGCAATTCTTAATATAAAAAGCAAAACGATTGCGGTATAACCAATCATTGAGAACGCAGGTAAAATGCCAATTAATATGGAAGAAAACCCAATAATAAGAATCGTGTATTGGAATGAGAGCTTACGCCCATATTTATCGCCAATATAGCCAAAAAACACTGCACCAGCCACTCTTGCTAGATAACCTGAGGCAAAAGCTAGGAACACCCAAATAAGCTCACCAGAGTTTCACCCACCAAAGATAGAGGCGCCGATAGCAATAGCGAACAAAGAAAAAAGATAAAAATCAAAAGTTTCAAATAAACTTCCTACGCCAGATATTAGCACCAATTTAAATTTATTCACCTTATCTATTCCTATCTCTTAATGCTTATAGTGCTCTCATCCTAGCAGGATTCATCATGAATGCTATTGCTAATTTATCAACGCTTCGCATAGCCTTTACAACCCCTAAGAGAAAGGACTAAAATATAACTCAATACTTCTGATGCCATATCAATCAAACAGGAAAAACAATGTCTGATCTAAAATTACAGCTAACTGCCGACATGAAGTCTGCAATGAAAAGTAAACAAAAAGAACGCTTATCAACCATCCGAATGGTATTGGCTGCAATTAAGCAAAAAGAAGTTGATGAACGCATTACCATTATTGATGATCATGTTATTGATATTATTAGTAAAATGATTAAGCAACGAAAAGACTCCGCGCAACAGTTCACACAGGCTAACCGCCCAGAGCTTGCTGAAAAGGAGCTGGCAGAAATTGAAGTATTAACCGATTATTTACCACAATCTTTATCTCAAGATGAAATTAAGGCATTCGCAGAAGCTGCCATTACGGCAATGGGCGCATCCTCCATCAAAGATATGGGCAAGGTAATGGGTAACATTCGCCCCAACGTGCATGGTCGTGCCGATATGGGTGATGTAGGCGCAATAATCAAAGCTCTATTACAATAATTAGTAAATATGAAACATGGGCGTATTCCGAGTAATTTTATCGATCACTTGATCTCAAGCACGGATATTATTGATGTCATCGCGCGCGCGATCCCTTTAAAAAAAAGAGGGAATAGCCACACGGCTTGTTGCCCGTTTCATCATGAGAAAACACCCTCCTTTCATGTCAGCCAACAAAAGCAAATTTATCATTGTTTTGGCTGTGGCGCGAGTGGAAATGTCATTACTTTTTTACGCGAACATGACCACCTTGATTTTATTGATGCCATTGAAGAGCTGGCGTCCCTGAAAGGAACAGAGGTCCCCTATAGCAACGCTCAAGCAGGGCAGCCTCGTGAAGATTTAACCCCACTTTATGGCGCACTACAAACCGCCTTAAATTTTTATCGATGGCAGCTAAAGCATCATAAACAAAGCCCAGAAATCATCGAATACATAAAATCACGACATATCAGCGCCACAACAGCCAAGATCTATGGTATCGGCTATGCGCCCGAAGAATGGGGCACACTGACGGATACCTTAAAGCAAAAATACGGACGGCAAACACTGATTGATGCGGGTCTCACCATTCAAAAAACGCCCCCTAAATACTACGACCGGTTTCGGAATCGACTTATTTTCCCCATTCGCAACCGCCAAGGAAAAGTCATTGGTTTTGGCGGCAGAATCTTAAACAATGCTCCCAACCAACCCAAATACCTTAATTCACCTGAAACTAAAATATTCCACAAGGGAGAAGAGCTTTATGGTCTTTATGAAATCAAACAACAAAAACAAGCTTTAGATCACCTCCTTATCGTAGAAGGGTATATGGATGTTATTGGATTGGCCGAGCATGGCTATGTTAAATCCGTTGCCACACTGGGTACGTCTTTAACAGAGCAACATCTTAAACGGATATTCAGAGAAACTGACAAACTTATTTTTTGTTTTGATGGAGATTTAGCGGGACAACAAGCAGCTCTTAGATCATTGCAGCTTGTATTGCCCTTTCTAACAGGGTCACGCGCCGCTTATTTTTTAACGCTCGACCATTCAGAAGACCCTGATAGCCTGATTCACAAAATAGGACTTAAGCATTTTGAAGAAAAATTGCAATATGCCTCCTCTCTTATTGACTTTTTATTCGAGCATATAGCCAAAGAGTATGTAAATGACACCTATGACGGTCAAGCACAGGTGATTGAATTCACCAAAAACCTTCTTGAAAAAATCCCTGAAAATAGCCATACCATTTTAATCAAAAATCGCTTAAGTAGTGAAACAGGCGCAACGGCAAAACAACTAGATCACTTATTTCTAACCCGAGCAAAAATCAATCCTACCAATACGCAGACAGCACCCCGAAAAAAGCAGGTTATTCGACTTAATCCAAATAAATTAACCTATATTGAAAAAGCCCTGCTTTTTATTTTAAATGACCCTTCTCTTTGCGCTGAAATCACCTTGCCAGAGCCCATAGAAAATAGTCAGGATTCAAATATATTTTTCCAAATCATACAACATTCTTGCCATTTTTTTGCTGAAAACCAGGCATTGTCTACCGCTATGCTCATTCAATCTCTCTGCAAGATATACCCAGAACATGAACCTTATTTGTACCAACTTGCGGCGATAGAAACCAATATTGACAAAACACAGATGAGTATCGAAACAAATGCCGCACTCCATAAAAATCATCATGCTGAACAATCCATCCAATTAAAAAAAATTCTTGAAAAATCAAAAAGCTACCCTTTATCTGCCGAAGAAAAGCAACTTCTTAAAGAATTATTACACAAAAGCACCAAGCCGTAGCTATACTTGTCAACAGCAATTAACTAAATAACAATCAAAAAGTAGACAAGCTCGCTTAAGCGGGCTACAATCACCTGCTTGTGCCTGCGTGCGATAGCTCGTACGACGGGAACCGCGCATTTTTAAAGATTAATTAAGGCGAATTTTAAATGAGTGAAATAACAAAAGAACAACTACTTGGTCGAATTCAAGGGTTGTTATTGCTTGGTAAAGAGCAAGGCTATCTAACATTTTCAGATGTTAATGACCACCTTCCTGACGAGTTCACCGATGAAGATCGCATAGAAGAAGTCATTAAGACCATTAATGAAATGGGTGTCCAAGTTTTTGAAACTGCGCCAGATAAAGAAGATCTCTTAATGGCACAAGAAACAACGGATGATGACGCGGCTGAAGCGGCAATCCAAGCACTGGCCTCTGATGGTGAGCTTGGCAGAACCACCGATCCTGTCCGTATGTATATGCGTGAAATGGGCTCTGTTGACCTACTTACCCGTATTGGTGAGATTGAAATTGCTAAACGTATTGAAGCGGGTACCAAAGATGTTATTGATACCATTGCCGAGTACCCAATCGTTATTAAATCACTATTAGATCGCTACCAACAACTTTGCATTGATGCAGAGGCTGCTCGTCCAGATGAAGAAGATGGTCCCGTATTGCTCTCCAGTGTGAAGCTTGCCAGCATGATTTCTGGATTTAATGAAGATGATGAAGACTATGATGCGTCAGGAACGGATGTAGGCTCCATGCTGGAGAAACCAGAAGCAACATTAGAAAATAGTAATGATGCTAATTCCGATAATAACTCAAATGAAAGCGAAGAATCCGATGACTCTAGTGATGATGAAGAAGAAGATACCGGTCCTGACCCAGTTCTAGCAAAACAGTATTTTGAAGAAATTCAAGCTGCTTTTGATCATCTCATTACCCTCAAAAAGAAATCACCGGCCTATGATGAAGCCCTCGCATTCTTAGGTGAAAAGTTTAAGCAATTAAAATATTCTAGCGCACAGTTAAATCGCATGATTAACCTGCTTCGCGACATGATTGCTGATGTGAGAACGAATGAACGCAAAATTATGCGCCTCAGTCTTGAAAGAGCTAAAATGCCAAAACAAGATTTCGTCAGCACCTTTCCAAACCATGAAAGTGACTCAAGCTGGATTAAACAGCATTTAGAAAGCAACCCGTTATTGCAAAAAGTAAAAGCGAATATCCAGGAGCTTCAAGAAAATCTCAAAGATATTGAAGAGCGTTACAGCATGCCTGTCAGTGAAATTCGTGAAGCCAATAAACGCATGAGTATTGGTGAAGCAAAGGCACGTCGCGCTAAAAAAGAAATGATCGAGGCGAACTTAAGATTGGTGATCTCTATCGCTAAAAAATATACCAACCGTGGCTTACAATTTTTGGATCTGATTCAAGAAGGAAATATCGGTTTGATGAAAGCGGTGGATAAGTTTGAATACCGTCGTGGCTATAAGTTCTCAACTTATGCAACTTGGTGGATCAGACAAGCTATCACGCGCTCGATTGCCGATCAGGCTCGCACGATTCGTATTCCTGTGCATATGATTGAAACCATTAATAAACTCAATCGTCTTTCTCGCCAAATTTTACAAGAAACAGGGCGTGAAGCCACTCCTGAAGAGTTAAGCGAATTGATTGAAATGCCGGAAGACAAAGTTCAAAAAATCATGAAAATTGCCAAAGAACCCATCTCAATGGAAACCCCTATTGGTGATGATGATGACTCTCATCTTGGTGACTTTATTGAAGATGGCTCAAATGACTCTCCAGTGGATAATGCCACCAACGAAAGCTTAAAAGAAGCCACAAAAGGCATTCTTGAGTCGCTAACAGAAAGAGAAGCGAAAGTATTACGTATGCGTTTTGGGATCGACATGAATACCGACCATACCCTTGAAGAAGTGGGCAAACAATTTGATGTCACTCGTGAACGTATTCGTCAAATTGAAGCAAAAGCATTACGCAAGCTTCGCCATCCTTCTCGCTCTGAAACCCTGAAAAGCTTTGTGGCAGAATAACTGAACTGTATATATTCTGCCTTTTCTTTCTCTATCCTCTTGAGTTTTAATATCTAATTAAGCTATATTTTCAATATTAGGTTTTATTGAATGAGGATCTCTTATGCCAAAATTATCAACACTACTGATTCTTCCATCTACTGTGGCTTTATTGTTGCTTGCGGGGTGCGCACCGACCTGCGTCACCATCCCCTCATCGGGATTTGATGGCCCTTACCGTGTTGGTTCTGGGTTTTCTGGTGATATCGGCATCGAGCCCCCTGCTACACGAAAACATAATGACCTCACGCAATCTAAAATTACCTTTTACAACAAAACTTCCAGCAATCAAAGATTTCAGTATAAATTTACTTGGCAGGATAAAAATGGCTTCAATGTGGGCAATAACACCCCATGGCAGCCTGTTCAGCTTTATCCGAGCATGACAAAAACCGTGACCACCATTGCACCCAACACCATGGCGGATCATTATGATGTGCAAGTGTGTCGATTGACGAAGCAGGATTAGTTTTAAGGCTAAACCAGAGACGCTTCCATAATTTCAGCAATAATAGCATCCGCCATTTGCGATAAAGAAACCGCCACAGCATCACTGCCCACAATATCAATTGTTCTTTTTCCTGAAGTTAAGGCGCGATTCACCGCCTGATAAATAGCATTGGCTTCTTCAAGCATATTAAAAGAGTATTCCAGCATCATTGCCGCTGATAGAATCTGTGCAATAGGGTTTGCCTTCCCCTGCCCTGCGATATCTGGAGCAGAGCCGCCTGAAGGCTCATACAACCCAAAACCCTCGGCATTCAGACTAACACTTGGAATCAGCCCGAGAGAACCCGGGAGCACCGCCCCTAAGTCTGACAAAATATCCCCAAATAAATTTGCTGTCACAATCACATCAAATTGGCTCGGGTTAACAATCATTTGCATAGCACAATTATCCACATACATATGACTTACTTTTACATCAGAGTATTGTGGCGCAATCTCATCCACAATGGTCCGCCATAATTTTGACGTTGCTAAAACATTTGCCTTATCCACCGAAGTCAGATGTTTGCCTCGATTTTGAGTCGCTTTAAAAGCTTGATGCACAATAGAGGCAATCTGATGTTCATTATACTCAGCAACGTCCGTAGCATAGCGCACACCATTATCGTCGACACCTTGCTCATGCGCCCCAAAATAAATATCGCCATTCAATTCTCTAAAAATTACAATGTCGGCTTTAGGTTGAACCACTTTCGCCTTTAATGGACTGATATCCATTAAGCTTGGAATCATCGCAATGGGGCGGATATTAATATTGAATTTAAATTCTTTACGCAATGCCAAAATACTATTGGCTTCACAGCTCTTCCACTTTTGGTCATCTTGCGCATTCACCGGGCCACCCACTGAGCCAAATAAAATGGCGTCTGCATTGGCACAGGTCTCTATGGTAGAGATTGGGCAATGTTCACCAAAAACCTCAAACGCCGCACCGCCAACCAAAGCATAATCGTACTCAAAATCATGCCCGAATTTTTGTGCCACACTGTCAAGCACTCGAATCCCTTCAACCATCACTTCAGGACCGATACCATCACCAGCTAATACTGCAATTGTCTTTTTCATCGTATTATCCTACTTCTTGTTAAGCTTGTTCATGCTGTTCAATTTCTCCAAGATGCGCAAGCAAATAATCCATATCATCATACCCTTTCAATAAACATGATTTACGAAAGGTATCATATTCAAAATGTTCAACCTCGCCATCTTGATCACAAACAGTTTGCATCTCAAGGTCAACGGTTAAGACACACGTTTTATTTTCAGCCTCTTGCATCCACGCATTCACTACGTCTTTCGGTAGCTGAATCAATAACAAGCCATTTTTAGCGGCATTACTATGAAAAATATCTGAAAATGACTCTGCTATAATCACAGAAATGCCCGCCTGTTGCAGTGCCCAAACCGCAACTTCTCGAGATGAGCCGCAGCCAAAATTGCTACCACTTAGCAATATTTGTGCATCCTTGTATTGAGGCTGATTAAAAACAAAGCTCGCATCGCCATCACGCAGACGGGTGAATAAATATTCGCCATAACCTTCTTTATTTACCTTTGTCATAAATTGGGCCGGAATAATCATATCTGTATCCACATCTTTCATGACTAAAGGAATGATATGGCTGGTTATTTTATTAAATTCTTTCATGCTTACACCTCTTCTCTAGCAACTTCTGTTGCAGTAATTTTTCCAGCAACAGCACTTAATGCCACCGTTCTCGGTGACGCCAAATGCGTAATACTGCCCACACCTTGCCGCCCCATAAAATTACGATTCGAGGTACTAATACAATGCTCTCCGGCAGGCACTTTATCTTCATTCATACCAAGACACATAGAACAACCAGGCATTCTAAAATACGCACCTGCGGCTTCAAATATTTTATCTAGCCCTTCAGAAATCGCTTCTGCACGAACCACCTCTGAGCCTGGGACAATATAAAGCGTGACCGTTTTTGCAACATGACGATTTCTTAAAACTTCGGCTACTTCACGCAAATCTTCAATACGACCATTCGTACAACTGCCCACAAAACCCCATTGAATCGCTTGCTCCAATAATGACTCCCCTTCTGCGCAGCCGGTATAATCATAGGCTTTCTTTGCCATTTGCCGATGGGTCTTTGGAAGTTGTTTAAGTGTTGGAATAATGGCATCAATGGCAATACTTTGCTCAGGGTTAATGCCCCAACTCACCATAGGCTTCATGCCATTAACATCAATCGTCACAAATGCATCATAATCACAGCCTGCATCGCTACAAATCGTATCCCATTGTTTAATCGCAGCATCCCACTGATGCTCTTTGGGCGCATACACCTTCCCTTTCAGGTAATCATACGTGACAGCATCAGGCGTAACTAATCCAGCTCTTGCGCCACATTCTATGGACATATTACACAGGGTCATTCGCCCCTCCATGCTAAGTGATGTCACCGCCTCGCCACAGTATTCAATAATATGACCTGCCGCACCGCCAATCCCAATTTCAGCAATCAACTTCAAAATCATGTCCTTTGCGCCCACATGTTTTGGGCACTTACCACTAAAGATAACTTTCATGGTCTTAGGTTTCGATTGTAAAATACAATTTGTTGCCAAAACATGGCCCACCTCCGTTGTGCCAACACCAAAAGCTAAAGCCCCAAATGCCCCATGTGTAGAGGTATGTGAATCTCCACATACAATTGTCATGCCAGGCTTAATAAAACCAAGCTCAGGCGCCATCACATGTACAACACCTTGATGCTGACTCTCAAAATCATAAAGTTTCACCCCAAACTCTGCTGCATTTTGCCGTAGCATTTCAACTTGTTTTCTCGCTTTAGGGTCATGGATAATATCACGCTCCTTAGTGGTCGGGATACTATGATCTAGGGTTGCAATAAATTTTTCTGGGCAACGAATCTTAATGTTTTTTTCACGCAGAACATCAAAGGCTTGCGCTGAAGTTACCTCATGAATCAACATACCATCAATGGCAAAGACTGCAGGCGCTCCTACTTCTTGACACACCACATGTGCATCCCAGATCTTATCAATAATATTTTGTGCTACCATTTTATGCTCCTATCCTATAATGTTCTTCAACATAGGCCTCATTAACCGCATTGATATATGCTTTTAATGCTGAAATTTCAATATCACTATCCTCGGCGATACCTTTATAAGTTCTATTATTTTCACGGCTCACAACAATGGTACTTCGACACAAGGCATCAATGGCATCGTCGGTCGATGATTCTGAACGATAGTCTTCAATTTTAACATCAGGCATATAAGTCTTCACCGCTTCAACCAATGCCGACAATGCCGAATTCTTGCCCAAAGAATCCACTTCAATCTCAGATTGATCAAAGAAAGCCCCAATTAATGATAAGGTTGCACTATTTCCATTGACGCGGCTATAGCTGATTTTATCGGCTTTAATCGGTGATTTAATCGCTTTATAAGCGGCCAACACCTCTAAATCTGTCACCCCTTTACGGCGATCGTGATAATAGTCTTTAATCGCCTGCGCCATGGTGGCTTTTTCTTCATTTTCACAAATATAGCCATGCTGCTCAATGACTTGCTTTGCATGATTTCCGCCACTTAAGGGTCCAAAAACAAAACGGATTTCACCCCCAATCTCTTTTGGATCAAAAGGCTGATAGACTAATGGGTTGTTCAAAATCGCATTGGTATGCCCACCTGAAGTATGTTTAGTTGCATTCTCACCCACAATGGGCGAATGGGGCTGACGAGGTAACATTTTTTCAGCAATAAAATCTGAAGTCTGTTTGAACTCCGAAATATTAATGTCGGTATAAAAATTACGTCCTTCTTTCTGCCCAAACTGTTTAATATACATCACACACTGCTCAAGAGCCGCATTGCCTGCTCGCTCGCCAACGCCATTAATACAGCCCTCAATTTGCCTTGCTGGGCCTTCAAATACGGCATTGATACTATTATCTAGCGCCAAGCCAAAGTCATTGTGATTGTGTGTAGACCAGATCACGGGATGGTTTGGGAATTCTTTTTGAATCATATCCGCATGACGCTGCATTCGACGAACAAAATACTGCTCTCCCTCACGGCGACAAGCGCCTCCGATGGTGTCTGGGCAATTAATCACTGAAGCCCCTGCCTCAACAGCCGCTCGAACAAGGTCGCCGACATAATCAAAATGATCGCCTAAACGAGAATACCCTTCAGGTGAAAACTCCACCTCACAGCCCGCATCTTTAGCCATTTTAATCAGCTTATAAACGGTTTTGATGATTTCATCATGGTTGGCATGATGCCCTAAACTTGCCTTTGCAAGACTGGGATCAACAGGCACATAGGTATGCACACGCGCTTTTCCTAATGGGATGCTGCCGGCTAACGATTCAATGGTTTTAATCACTTGCCCTTCACGTAGCTGGCAAAGTCCCGCTACCACCATATTTGACTTTCGCGCAGCCATACGTTCTGAAATAGACTTTACAATATAAAAATCCGTTTGGCTCGCAGAGGGAAACCCTGCCTCTAAAATATCGACATTTAGCTGGTCTGCATAATCCGCATAAATTAAGTTATCTTCAAAAGTTAACCCAGCACCAGGTGATTGCTGTCCATCACGCAAAGTGGTATCAAAAATATAAATCCGTTCGGCTTGCTCACGTTTCATTTCGTTATTATTTGGCATAAGAAATCTCCTTTGGTTTAACAATGGTGACATAGTGTTTAAAAGCATCCGTTCTGCCATGCACCACATTTAGGTAATATTGTTGAATTTGCTGGGTAATTTTACCTATTTTTCCATCTGCAATTTTTTGATCATCCAACGTGCCTATTGCGGTAACCTCAACCGCCGTGCCACAGAAAAAGGCTTCATCGGCTTGAATAACCTCTTCAGGTTTAAAGCGACATTCATGCACTTTATATCCAAGATGCTTCGCAATTTCCATAATGGTGTTGCGGGTAATCCCTTCTAAAATAGTGCCTGTCTCTGTGGTATATATTTCACCATTTTTAACAATAAAGATATTTTCAGCACTGCCCTCTGCCACAAACCCATCGATATCTAACAACAACGCCTCATGATAACCCGTTCCTGCAATCGCAAGACCTGCCATAATGCTATTAACGTAATGTCCGCATATTTTTGCATCGGCTACCGTTGACTTGGGGTGTATGCGAATATAGTCGCTAATTTGAACGTCAATGGCTTTTGCGGGTAGATAATCACCCCAAGGCCAACAAGCAATGACCACATTAATAGGTAAGCTTGCATCTGGCACTACACGCATAGAGCCATAACCAAAAAAGGCTAATGGCCGAATATAGCCACATTGAATACCGTTCATTGCAACGAGGTTTTCAATGGCATCACAAAGCGCATCCACGCTATAAGGCACAATCATGCCAATGGCTTTTGCAGAGTAAATAAAACGTTCCATATGCTCTTTTAATCGAAAAATAGCGGGGCCTGCATCCGTTTGGTAAAAACGTATGCCCTCAAAGACACCAGAACCATAATGTAAGCCATGTGAGAGTACATGGGTGGTGGCTTCTGCCCATGGGGTTATTTTGCCATCCTGCCAAATATAAGGGGTGGATTCCATAGCGTTATTCCTCACTTGAATAGATTCACTTATTGATATTAATTAAATATAATTTGATTGTACTGCTGAGTATTAGAGAGATAGACCGCCCAAGCGGAGGCGTAGCAGTGCCAGAGAAAGAAGCGCTGAAACAGAAAGTAAATGCATAGCAAACGATACAGATTTAATCTGTATATTTGCGACTGTATGCATTGCTTGTTTCATTAGTATGGTACGCGTCAATTAAGAGTTCCTATCCATTAAGCTAGCAGTTTTTTCACCGTATGCAAACACAGATATCAACTTTTTACCTAAAAATTCAATTCTTATTCAACATTGCGTCACCTAGGGTGTAGAATAGTTTAAAGAAAAATCACCTTGATGACACGCTATGGCTAGACAACTCTCTTTACTCGATCGGATCATCACGGAAGTGGATCATGCAGTTAAAACCATTTTGACACCCGCATCCCACCCAACACGCCAAAGCCCCGCCAAGGATATTGTGCAACAAGAAGCCCTCAACGAGACAGAGGCTAAACAAAGTACAGGTTACATGCGTGTGGATCACACGGGTGAAATCTGTGCTCAAGCACTTTATCGAGGACAGGCGCTGGTCGCAAAATCAGAAGATACCCGCACGCACTTACTTCAGGCTGCAGATGAAGAGCATGACCACCTTGCATGGTGCCAAGAGCGCCTAACTGAACTTGAAAGTCGCCAAAGTTTATTAAATCCACTCTGGTATCTTGGCTCTTTTGCCATTGGCGCCACAGCAGGCTTAATCAGTGATAAGGTAAGTTACGGTTTTGTTATGGAAACAGAGCATCAGGTTATGAAGCACTTAGATAGTCACTTAAAATCATTGCCTGCCAATGACACGAAAAGCCGAGCCATTCTGCAACAAATGTATATCGACGAGGCAGAACATGCTGTTAGCGCTGAAAAACAAGGCGGTGCAAAACTGCCCTTTCCAATCAAAATCATCATGAAAGCACAATCAAAGGTTATGACAACAACGGCTTATCACCTATAGAATTCTGTTCACTCTTGCTCTTATTGCTAATTAAGCAGCGTTTCCACTAAGGTATTCACTTTTGATAACTGATGATGACGTAAGCGCTCAACTCGAAAAATACTAACAAGATCCGACAATGCTTCATCGAAATCATCATTGACGATCATATATTTATACTCATGACAGTGTGAGATTTCATCTCTGGCTTTCTGCATACGCCCCGCAATCGTTTCATCACAATCCTTGCCACGACCTTTGAGGCGACTTTCTAATACCTCGATGGAAGGAGGTAAGACAAAAATACTGACCGTGCGTTCTGGATAGAGCGCTTTGACTTGGCGAGCACCCTGCCAATCAATCTCAAGGATAACATCGTGTCCAATACTTGTGATCCGCTCAATCTCTGCGACTGACGTACCATACTGATTCCCAAAAACTTCTGCCGACTCGACAAAGCCATCCTTCAAGTAAATTTGATGAAAGGGTTCACGAGAAACGAAAAAATACTCTTTGCCATTATGCTCACCTTCACGAGGCTTTCGAGTGGTATGGGACACACAAACATCCACATTTTGCAATTGTGCTAACAAAGCTGTTACCAATGAGGTTTTACCCGCACCAGATGGCGCTGACAGCACATATACCAATCCTAGTTTACGGTCGTTCATTTGATGCCTTAAAGAAAGATATATTCATAAATGAAGTATGATGCATTACTGAAAATAAATCGAAGAAAAATATCGACTTTTTATCTCTACTTCATGGCGGAGAGAGGGGGATTCGAACCCCCGATGGAGCTATTAACCCCATACTCCCTTAGCAGGGGAGCGCTTTCAGCCGCTCAGCCATCTCTCCGTTTGAAATCGATTATGAGTGTACTATGCACCTAGAAGATGTCAATAGTCTTATTCATCATTTGAGGTATTTTCTGAGGCATTTTCTGAGGCATTATGCTCGTTTTGAATACGAATATAAATTTCTTCACGATGTACTGAAACATCTTTTGGTGCATTCACACCCAACCTAACCTGATTTCCTTTCACGCCGAGCACTGTTACGGTAACTTCATCACCGATCATCACTGTTTCACCAATCCTTCGCGTTAATATTAACATTCACTTCTCCCAATAAATTTCCGTTTTACTTCCTTGACCTTAAACCCAATGCGAAGTATAGACTATACTTTTATCAATGGGGGAAGATGATACAAAAAAAAACCAAAGATTTCGACAACTCTTTGCAACTATTTTTCCCATTGTAACAAATTTGTAACAATTCAGGCTTAAAATGGCGTCTGAATAAATAACTCTCAGGAATATAATGAGCAGCGACCCCAGCAACTCAAAGCTTACTTTTCACCATTGGAAAATATGGTTTCTCTCCGCCATGGGTGTGTTTATGGACGGCTTTGATCTCTTCATTATTGCGGTGGCACTTCCCCTCATTATGCATATGCCAGATTGGAATGTTACTGCCGTCACAGCAGGGTTAATTGGTGCCGCGACCCCAATTGGCGCAATTTTTGGAGCGGTTATTTTTGGGCGTTTCACCGACAAGTTCGGCCGTAAAACCATTTTAGTCTTAAGCGTCGTCTTCTTTGTTATTTTTGCAGGTCTTTCTTCTATTGCATGGAGTCCACTTAGTCTCATCGTATTTAGGTTTTTACTGGGTGTTGGTATTGGCGCGGATTATCCGACAGGATCCACCTATGTTTCTGAGACCATGCCTTCTCATTTACGTGGCAGAATGCTAGTGGGAAGTTTTAGCTTTCAAGCAATTGGCGCATTAACGGGTGCGATCTTGGGATTAATTATCTTATACCTTAACCCTAATATCGAAGCTTGGCGTTGGATGCTCGGACTTGGCGTGGTGCCAGCTGTTGTTGTATTGGTCTTAAGAATGAGTCTCCCTGAAAGCCCAAGATGGCTATTGGAACAAGGCAAGAAGAAGGAAGCAAAAAGAATCGCATTAAAAATTATTGGCTCTAAAGATATTCTTAAAAAACCAAAAAGAGAGCCTGAAGGCTATCGCTCTTTATTTAAAAAGAAATATAGACGCCGCACAGCGCTCACCTCTATTTCATGGTTCTTAATGGATGTTTCACTCTATGGAGTTGGATTTTTTACTCCCGTAATTCTTGCCAAAATGTCACTTGCAGGTGATGGCAGTTTTATCGTGCAAGATATTATGGCAACCAGAAGTGCAATTTATCTCGATATATTTTTAGTCATTGGCTTCGTCTTCGCTATTTTCTTAGTCGAAAAATGGGGAAGAATCCGATTGCAAAAAATTGGCTTCATTGGCATGTTTATTGGGCTATGTATGCTCGCCACCTCAACCCATGTTGCACATGGCGGTTTTGAAATGGTCCTACTATTTGGAGGCTTTATCATTTTCAATTTAATGGTAAACTGTGGTCCCAACCCAACCACTTATTTATTGCCTGCAGAGCTTTTCCCAACACATATTCGCGCAACAGGTCATGGATTTGCATCATGCACAGGAAAAATTGGTGCGGCTGCAGGGATTTTCTTATTACCCATCTGCATGCAGCACTTTGGATTAGGGCCCACCATGTATGCCATAGCTGGAACCGCATTATTAGGATTCTTGATCACACAATGGTTAGGTGTTGAAACAAAAGGGAAAACTTTAGAAGAAATTGAGAATCACCAAAGCAACTTGAATGAATTCAAGGGCGTGGCTTAAGGCTTCGAAAGAAATTAAAACTACGTTTTAGGAAGTGTGACGCCTTTTTGCCCTTGGTATTTTCCACCTCGATCTTTATAGCTTGTTTCGCAATCCTCATCGGACTGAAAAAAAAGCATCTGCGCCACACCTTCATTGGCATATATTTTAGCGGGAAGTGGTGTCGTGTTTGAGAACTCTAACGTCACATGCCCTTCCCACTCAGGCTCCAAAGGCGTCACATTGACAATAATGCCACATCGTGCATAGGTTGATTTTCCAAGGCAAACAACCAACACATCTTTGGGTATTTTAAAATACTCAACGGTTCGCGCTAAAGCAAAAGAGTTGGGCGGAATGATGCAAACATCACCTGTGAAATCAACAAAAGTCTTTGGATCAAAGTTTTTGGGATCAATAATCGTCGAATTAATATTGGTGAAGATTTTAAACTCATTGGCACAACGAACATCATAGCCATAACTTGAAGTACCATAAGAGACTATTTTTCCTGATTCATTTTTTCTAACTTGTCCTGGCTCAAAAGGATCGAGCATTTGCTGCTCTTGTGCCATTTTGCGAATCCACTTATCTGATTTGATCGTCACCGCATTTATTCCTTATCTTGATTCTACTACGACACCGGGAAGCTTAGCATTTATATTCTTAGGTCTACAAGCCAATATCGCTGCCATTTTCAACGCCATATCACGATACTTTTTCGCAACTGGACTTTTAGCATCCCTAACAACAGTTGGAATACCCTCATCCGCATCTTGTCGGATTTGCATAGATAACGGCATACGCCCTAACAGCCTTAACGACATCTCAGTCGCAAGTGCATCTCCTGCTGATTTACCAAAAATAGCTTCTTCATGCCCGCACTTTGAACAAGTATGCACACTCATATTTTCAATAATGCCCAAAACTGGAATATTGACCTTTTTAAACATTGCCACTGCTCGACGAGCATCTATCATGGATAAATCTTGCGGCGTTGTCACCACAACCGCACCCGCGACTGGGATTTTTTTTGCCAATGTCAGCTGGATATCGCCCGTGCCTGGAGGTAAGTCCACAATCAGATAATCTAAATCACGCCATTTTGTATCCGTAATCAACTGCATCAACGCACCTGATACCATGGGACCACGCCAAATAACCGCCGAATCTATTGCCACAAGATTCCCAATAGACATCATCTGAATGCCATGCAAAGTTAAAGGCTCAATGCTTTTTTTATCCGCTGAATCAGGGTTTTCATAACTTCCCATAATTTGTGGCTGACTCGGTCCATATATATCCGCATCCAGTATCCCAACGGTTGCGCCCTGCGCCTTCAATGCCAAGGCAAGATTGGCTGAGATGGTTGATTTTCCCACGCCTCCTTTACCAGAAGCAATGGCAATCACATTTTTGATACTTGAAATAGCATGCTGTCCTGGTTGTACTTTATGTGCAATGATTTTAATTTCAACATCGAGACGAAAATCATAAGCATCACCTATTGAATTCTGTAACGCCTTTATAAGTGCCTTTTTAAGCACTGTAATGGCTATGTTGTCTAGCGGATACCGCAATTGTAATGACACATGTATATTATGTCCTTGCAATTTAATAGTCACCTTCGTTCTCGTACTCGCAAAAGAGAGTCCTATATTTGGGTCAATATAGGCCTCTAGCATAGATCGAATTTCTTTCTCAGTTACCTGCATCGTTTCTTAACTTCTATTAGTATCTATGGCTTACATCATACCATGAAAAATCGTACTCCAAATATACATAATCTAATCTAAGCCGAGGATTTTTAGTTTTGGTCTTTTTATACTACCCCAATCTGTCAAACAACATTTTCTAAATTCCTATTCCCATAACATTTAAGCTGCCTTAAGTGCTAACTGCTCTTTTGACGTGCCCCTATTTGAACCTTCATTATAAACATTCATTGGTTTTTTATAGCCCAATGTTTCGTGAAATCTTCGATGATTATAAAACTCA
>Ga0302123_10000488_pt1 | contig 31435 bp, 30 predicted proteins | sample CB21_321_MG_FD_203109 | JGI IMG/M metagenome (GOLD analysis project Ga0302123, IMG submission 203109) | Marine microbial communities from Western Arctic Ocean, Canada - CB21_32.1 | ecosystem: Environmental > Aquatic > Marine > Oceanic | place: Canada: Western Arctic Ocean | collected 2017-09-28 | reverse complement strand
CCGTGCCCCACAACCTTAGCCCTCAGTCACAGACTGCCGGTATTCTCCCTCGTCACGCTTTGCTCCGACCGGACGCGGTACTGCCTGCGACGCCTCTCGGTGCAACGCGGGACTTTCACCACAGACTGCTAGCCTCGAGCGTATCGTGCGCGCGAAGACGAAGTCAATGGTAAGCGATTGGCTGTTCAGGAGTTAGCGCGATCGACACGGCCCAAGGCGGGGGAAATTGACTTCATCAGGACGCCTCCTGTACGATGCTGGTGGCAGGGGTTATCGGGCGCTAGAAGGCCGTCTCGGTGAGGACGGCGCTTTTTTTGGCCTAGCTTGAGAAAAAAATCACAATCTCGACGGCCGCGCACGGGCAGCGGGGTCCGAGAGGACGCATGGGGCAACACACCGTAAGGCAGGGACTGCGCTTGCCCGCACTGGGTGAGCCGGTGCAGACGGTGGAGTCTGCCCGGATGGCGCGCCGGGTGGCGCTGCTGGCGGCCGACTACATCGGCCTTCGTCCCACCATGCGGGTGGCGGTCGGCGACGACGTCAAGCGGGGAGAGCTCTTATTCGAGGACAAGCAGTGCCCGGGGGTGCGGTTCACGGCGCCGGCGACCGGAACGGTCGTGGCGATTCATCGCGGCGACCGCCGCAGTTTCCGCTCGATCGTCATCGAGCTCAGTCGCGAGGAGCGTGAAGGGCGCGGCGCCGATGCCGTCACGTTCGGGTCGTTCTCGGGGCGGCATCCGAGCGGACTGAGCGACGACGACGTGCGCGAGTTGCTCATGGCTTCGGGGCTGTGGACCTCGATTCGCGCCAGACCGTTCAGCCGCGTGGCGGACCCTCAGACCCGACCGCATGCGATCTTCGTGACCGCGATCGACACTGAGCCGTTCGCGCCGCATGTCGACGTCGTCCTCGAGGGCCTGCACGGACCATTCGAGCGCGGCCTCGCGGCGTTGTCACGCCTGACCGACGGGATGGTGTACGTCTGCACGGCTCCCGACAGCGGCGTGCCGATACCCGACGGCGAACGGATTCGACACGAGGAATTCGTCGGTGTCCATCCGACCGGCACCGCCGGTCTTCACATTCATCTGCTCGAACCGGTCGCCCGTGGGAGGTTTGTGTGGCACGTCGGGTATCAGGATGTTGTTGCAATCGGCCGGCTCTTCGAGACCGGCCAGCTGGCCGTCGAGCGGGTGGTCGCGCTTGCTGGACCGGCCGAGGGTCGCCCGCGTCTGGTCCGGACGCGGCTCGGGGCGTCGACGGCGGAACTGTTGGCAGACGCGCCGGTCGACGAGGGGACGCGGGTGGTCTCCGGGTCGCTGTTTGCGGGGCGCCTGGCGGCCGGCGACACTGTCGGTTTTCTCGGTCGGTATCACCGTCAGGTCTGTCTGATTCGCGAGGGACGCGAGCGTGAGCTGCTCGGATGGCTCGCACCCGGGCTCGGAAAGTTTTCGGCGTCGCGTACATTTCTTTCGACCCTTGCGCCGGGCCGGCGCTTTTCGTTCAACACGTCGACGAACGGGTCCCGCCGCGCCATCGTTCCGGTCGGGCTGTATGAGCGCGTGATGCCGATGGACCTGTTGCCGACGCTGCTGCTACGGGCGCTGGTCATGCAGGATGTCGAGCGTGCCGAAGAGCTCGGATGTCTGGAGCTCGATGAAGAGGATCTCGCGCTCTGTTCCTTTGTGTGCCCGAGCAAGCTGGACTACGGTGCTGCGTTGCGTGCGGTGTTGACGACGATTGAGACCGAAGGATGACGGTGACCAAGGCGGCGTGTGTCGAGGGGATAGGATGAGATTCCTGCGCGCACTGCTCGACAAACAGGCCCGGCATTTCGAGAAGGGTGGCCGGCTGGAGCGGTTGTACCGGGTCTGGGAGGCACAGGATACCTTCCTCTACACGCCCGGCGAGGTGACCGGGGTCGCGCCGCACGTGCGGGATGCGCTCGATATGAAGCGGCTGATGATCACGGTGGTCATCGCGCTGGCCGGGTGCATCTACATGGCGCTCTACAACACCGGATACCAGGCCAACCTCGCGATCGCAGCGGGGGCTGCCCCGCTCGACGTGTGGCAGACCCGTGCGATGGAGTCGATGGGGCTCGCCTTCGCGCCAGGCGACGCATGGGCCTGTCTGGTACACGGGGCGCTGTACTTCGTCCCGGTGCTTGTCGTCACCTTCGCGGTCGGCGGTTTCTGGGAGGTGCTGTTCTCGATCGTCCGGGGGCACGAGGTCAACGAGGGACTGATGGTGACTGGGATGCTGTTCCCGCTCATCTTGCCCGCAACGGTGCCCTTATGGCAGGTGGCGCTGGGCATCTCGTTCGGCGTGGTGGTCGGCAAGGAGATCTTCGGCGGCACCGGTATGAACGTCCTGAACCCGGCGCTGACGGCGCGTGCCTTTCTGTTCTTCGCCTACCCGGCCGAACTGTCGGGTGATGCCGTCTGGATCGCGGCGGGCACTGCGCCCGACGGGGTGAGCGGCGCCACCGCACTTGCGCGGGCGGCCGAGGGCGGCCTGGCCGGTGCCACCGAGACGCTAGAGCCGTGGCAGGCGTTCATCGGCCTCATGCCCGGTTCGATGGGAGAGACTTCGGTGCTGGCATGTCTGGCCGGCGCGGTCGTGTTGCTCGCGACCGGGATCGGGTCCTGGCGGATCATGGCGAGCGTGGCGGCCGGCACGTTCGCGACGGCGCTCATGCTCAACGCGGTCGGGTCGGCGACCAACCCGTTCTTCGAGGTGACCCCGCTCTGGCACGTTCTGCTGGGCGGCTGGGCGTTCGGCACCGTGTTCATGGCGACCGACCCGGTGACGGGACCGTCGACGACGTTGGGTCACTACGTCTATGGGATGCTGATAGGGGTGCTCGCCGTGCTCATCCGCGTCGTCAACCCGGCGTATCCGGAGGGGATGATGCTCGCGATCCTGTTCATGAACCTGTTCGCGCCGTTGATCGACTACGTGGTCGTGCAGGCCAATGTGCGGAGAAGGAGGGCCCGCTATGCAGGGTAGTGTGGGCTACAACCTGGCGTTCGCCGCCGCTGTGTGTCTCGTGTGCGCCGTGGTGGTGTCGTCGGCCGCCGTCTCGCTGGCCGATCGGCAGGACCGGAACGCCGCCCTGGACAAGCAGAAGAACGTGCTGATGGCGGCCGGTCTTGCCGACGCCGGCGAAAATCTGAGTGCCGAAGAGGTGGCCGCGAGGTTCGCGCCAATGACAGAGGTGGTCGTGGATCTGGCCAGCGGCGCCGTCGCCCACGACGTCGACCCGGCCGGGTTCGACCAGCGCGCGGCGGCCAGCGACCCGACGCGGAGCCGCGTCGCTCCGGAGAACCTAGCGCGGGTGGTGCGGTTGCCCGAGGCGGCGTTGGTCTACGAGGTTCGGGACGCGAGCGCAGCGCTCGAGATGGTGGTCCTGCCGGTCGAGGGTCTGGGCCTCTGGGGTACGCTTTATGGCTTTGTGGTGCTCGATGGCGATTTGCGGACGATTCGCGGATTGACCTTCTACGAGCACAAGGAGACCCCTGGGCTCGGCGGCGAGGTGGACAACCCTCGCTGGAAGGCGTTGTGGCCCGGCCGGCTCGCGTTCGACGAAACGTTGACCCCGGTTATCGCCGTTGTCAAGGGTCAGGCGGGCCCGGTGACCGACGACCCGCACGCGGTCGACGGGTTGTCTGGCGCCACGATAACGAGCCGAGGCGTCACCAACTTGCTGCGGTTTTGGCTTGGACCGGAGGGGTTTGAACCGTATCTCACACGGCTGCGTGCCGCAGGGCGGATCTAAGCCATGATGCAGCCCGAACCGAGAATTCAGTCCTCGCTTGGGACCGTCGATGGCGGGCAAGGCGCGCACGGAGTGGGGCTATGGGGATCCCCGCTGGGTGGCCGCGTAGGGTCCGGGGCCTAGCCCCGGGGAGTCACTGATGTCCAAGACACGCGATGCGTTGATGGATCCGCTCTTCAACACCAACCCGATTGCCCTGCAGGTGCTGGGCATCTGCTCGGCGCTGGCCATCACCACGAAGATGTCCACCGCCCTTGTCATGAGCGGGGCGGTGGTCTTCGTGCTGCTGTTCTCCAACCTCTTCGTCAGCTTGCTGCGCAACCAAATCCCGACGAACATCCGCATCATCGTCCAGTTGACGATCATCGCATCGCTCGTCATCGTCGTCGACCAGGTGCTGAAGGCGTATGCGTTCGGACTCTCCAAGCAGCTCTCGGTGTTCGTTGGGCTCATCATCACCAACTGCATCATCATGGGTCGAGCCGAAGCCTACGCCATGCAGAACCCGCCTGGGGTGAGCATGATCGACGGGTTGGGCAACGGACTGGGCTACGCGATCATCCTGGCCGTGACCGCCGTGTTGCGGGAGTTGTTCGGGTCGGGGTCGCTGTTCGGGGTGCAGTTACTGTCACTGGCCAGCGAGGGTGGGTGGTACACACCGAACGGGTTGATGCTGCTCTCGCCGGGCGCGTTCTTCATCATCGGGTTCTTCATCTGGGCGCTTCGCACGTGGAAGCCGGAACAGGTGGAGCAGGACTAGAGACACTCGAATGGAGCACTACCTCAACCTGGCGGTGACGGCGATCTTCGTCGAGAACATGGCGCTCGCCTTTTTTCTGGGCATGTGTTCCTTCATTGCCGTGTCAAAAAGGGTCTCGACGGCGCTGGGGCTCGGAGTCGCCGTGATTTTTGTGCTGACCGTGACCGTGCCGATGAACCATTTTGTGCTGAACTACGCGCTCAAGCCAGGCGCGTTGGCCTGGGTGTCCCCGTCGCTGGCGTCATATGACCTCGCGTTTCTAGGTTTCCTGACCTTCATCGGCACGATTGCGGCGATGACCCAGATCGTCGAGATGACGCTTGACCGCTTCCTGCCCAAGCTCTACGCGGCGCTGGGGATCTTCCTGCCGCTAATCGCCGTCAACTGCGCCATTCTCGGCGCCTCGCTCTTCATGATGGAGCGCAGTTACAACCTGGCCGAAAGCGTGGTGTTCGGCTTCGGGTCCGGTATCGGCTGGGCGCTCGCGATCGTCGCGCTCGCCGGTATCCGCGAGCGATTGCGCTATAGCAATCCACCCGAAGGGCTGCGTGGTTTGGGGCTGACGTTCATCCTGGTCGGGCTGATGGCGATCGGCTTCATGGCCTTCGCGGGGGTGCAGTTGTGACCACCGTGATTCTCAGTGTCGGGATGTTCACCTTCACCATCGTCACGTTGGTGGGGTTGCTGATGCTCGCCCGACATCAGCTCGTGGCGACTGGCGACGTGACGATTACCGTCAACGGCGACCAGGAGAAGGCGCTCCGCACCAGTGCCGGCGGCACGCTGCTCGGCACCCTCGCGGCGAACAGCATCTTCATCCCGTCGGCCTGCGGCGGTAAGGGCACGTGCGGCGTGTGCAGCGTCAAGGTTACGGGGGGTGGGGGTGCCATTCTGCAGACCGAACTGAACCACGTCTCGCGCGGCGAGGCGCGCGACGGTTTGCGGCTCTCGTGCCAGGTGAAGGTGAAGCAGGACCTGGCGATCGAGTTGCCGCCCGAGGTGTTCAGCGTTCAGCGGTGGCGCTGCAGGGTCCGGTCGAACGAGAACGTGGCAACCTTCATCAAGGAGCTGATGCTGGAGCTCCCACCGGGCGAGTCGGTACCGTTCCAGGCCGGCGGGTATATCCAGATCGAGGCGCCGTCTGGCACGGTCAATTACGCCGATTTCGACATCGACGAGGAGTACCGGGCCGACTGGGACAAGTTCAATCTCTGGCGATACGTGTCCACGCTGGACGAGCCGGTGACGCGTGCATACTCCATGGCGAATTACCCGGAGGAGCGTGGCATCATCATGCTGAACGTGCGGGTGGCATCGCCGCCGCCGCGCGCGCCGGAAGGCACTCCGCCCGGCAAGATGAGCTCCTACCTCTTCAGCCTGAAGCCGGGCGACGAGGTGGCGATCTCCGGGCCATTTGGCGAGTTCTTCGCGAAGGAGACCGGCGCCGAGATGCTGTTCATCGGCGGCGGCGCCGGCATGGCGCCGATGCGGTCACATATCTTCGACCAGTTCAGCCGTCTACATACGTCCAGGAAGGTTTCCTACTGGTATGGCGCACGCAGCCTCCGCGAGGCGTTCTACCTCGACGACTTTGACATTCTCGCGCGAGAGCACGACAACTTCGACTGGCATTTGGCGTTGTCGGAGCCGTTGCCCGAAGACAACTGGACCGGTGACTCGGGGTTCATCCACCAGGTCGTGCTCGAGAAGTACCTCGCGGCGCATCCGGCACCGGAGGACATCGAGTACTACCTCTGCGGCCCGCCAATGATGCTTACGGCGTGCATGGACATGCTGGACGCGCTGGGAGTCGAGCGGGGGAACATTCTCTTCGATGACTTCGGCTAGCAACCCGTGGTGAAGGCCTAGCGTTGCACCGAGACTGGTGATGCGCCGGTCCGGCAAGGCGCGACGAGGGAGCATACCAAGACGGCCCCGCTTGGACGAGGCTGCTCTCTTCTCGCGCCTTGTCAGGAATCCTGGTGGTCAAGACCTCCGTGGCATGCGTACCAAAGTGTTTTTCTTGGTCGTGGCAGCGCACGTTGGCTGGGGCGCGCTGTGGGGGTGTGCGCCGACCGAGACGGCACCCGTGCTCCACATCTTCGATGGTGCGTCGATGGGGACCACTTACGTCGTGCGCGTCGTCACGGCGGACAACTGGGATCAGCCACGACGCGATCGCATCAAGGCTCTGATACAGGCAGCGCTGGACGATGTCGAGTCCAAGATGTCGCACTATCGCCCATCGTCCGAATTGTCGCGCTTCAATCAGACACGCGATACGGAGCCGTTCCCGGTGTCGGCCGAGACATTCGATGTCGTCAGACACGCCTACCAGTTGAGCGAGTGGACTGATGGCGCGCTGGACGTGACCGTCGGCCCGGTGGTGAATGCCTGGGGGTTTGGGCCCCTCGTTCCTGAAAGCCTGCCGCCTGACGCTGCGCTGTTGGCTCGGCTTCGCGACCACGTCGGGTACACGAAGCTGGAGCTAGATGCGGGTGCGTCGACACTTCGCAAGACAGACCCCGAGATCGAGTGCGATCTGTCGGCGGTCGCCAAGGGGTACGGCGTCGATCGGGTGGCGGAGGTGTTGCGCGAGGAGGGATTGACGCGCTTCATGGCAGAAGTCGGCGGTGAAATTTTCGCCGTTGGGCTGAACCATCGGGGCGGTCGCTGGCGGATTGCGATCGAGCGACCGGTCCTGGAGGGCGGCGTTCAGCGGGTGGTGCCGCTGAGCGGGCACGCGATGGCGACCTCCGGTGACTACCGGAATGTCCGCGAGGTCGATGGGAGGCTGCTCTCACACACCATCGACCCGCGCACCGGGTGGCCGGTCGCACATCAACTGGCGTCGGTCAGCGTTGTCGCCGACCTCTGTGTCTTGGCGGATGGCCTGGCGACCGGTCTCCAGGTGCTCGGGCCGGACGACGGGTACGCCCTGGCAGTCGAACGGGGCTGGGCGGCGCTGTTCCTGATCCGGGACGACACCGGTGCCATCACAGAACGTGCGACCCCAGCGTTCGAGGCACTCCTCGACGCGGCCACTCTGGGTCCGGCCGGTTAGCAAAGCGGGATATGCGAGATAGAGCACCCGTTGCTCGCTCTGGGACAGGGCCGGCGTGGGGTCAGGCGCGATACGATTGATGTGAGATGGTGCTGTTCCTGTTGACCCTCGGCGGCATGGCGATCGTCATGGCGATCATGGCGGTCGGCGTCATACTCGACGGCCGGTGTCTGCGCGGCTCCTGTGGGGGTCCGGACATCACGAGCCAGGACGGCGAGTCGCTGGCCTGCGCGACCTGTCCCCGCCGCAAAACAGAACGGTCAGCGACTCGGCCGTAGTCCACGACCGCGGTCTCTCTTCCCAGAGAGCTTGGGTATCGGAGCCACGGCGTTGTTCTCGGACCCGCAGAGTGATCAATGTCGTCATATGCGTTCGTGTATCCAGCAGCTAGCGTACCGAGGTGTAATATGCCGTCATGCATAGCCGACGTATTGTCTATGTTGTTGAACTGGGTGGTTAACGACAACCTGCCCGTTGGCGAGCCACGAGCGCGGCGCCTGAAAGTCCAGGTTGTTGAGAACGTCTTTCGAATGAGCCTCATCCATGGGTGCGGCCCATCTTGCACGAGGAGAGAATCATGCCACGCTCGACGCTGACAGGGTGGGTCGGTTGGGCGCTCGTCATGCTGCTGTCGACCGGCGCGCTCGCGTCGGGCCAGACCCTGACGCCGGATGCGCATGGGTTCATCGCGGCCAACCCTGAAGACCTGCAGCCGCCCGCGGGGAGCAGGTCAATCAGGTCAGTGAGGATACTCGGCCAGGGCAGCGAGTCGGGGATATACGTCCAGAGGGTCACGTTCGCCGCCGGCAGTGGCACCCAGCCACACTTTCACGATCAGGCCCGGTATATTACGGTGATAGAGGGCACGTGGTGGGTGGCACTTGGCCCCGATGCCGCTATCTACGATCCCGACAAGATGATTCCCATGAGGGCCGGGAGCTTCTTGTTCGAGCCGGCCAATGGTATTCACTACGACCAGGCGAGAGATGAGCCGGTGACCGTCCAGATTATAGGCATGGGCCCCGTGAAGACGACCGGGATCGAGAGCGATCAGCAGGGGACCTCTACGGGCCTCTTGGACCCACCTCGATAGGCTCGCGGCGTGCCCCATGCAGCGCCCTGGACCGCGTGCATGTCGGAGTCGTGGTTGGCATCAGGCGAGAGCGTTCAGTGCCCCGGTCAGCTGGCCGTCTTGGTCCGGCAATACGGTTCGCAGGTCCAACACCACCCGGTCGTGCTCGATCCGGGCGACGATCGGTGGACGGAGACCACGCAGACGCACCTCGAGTTTCGCGGCGGACCCGACGCGTGGCGTGAGCTGTACCAGGCTAGTTGGGAGCGCGGAACCCGGGGCGCCGCCGCCGCCCACCGTAGAGACGCCGCTGACCACGGTCGCCTCGAACACCGGATGGCTGGCAATGCGGTCGGCCAGCGCCGTCGCACGAACGTCGATCTCCTCGGCAGTGGCAGTCAGCATCCGGGCCACCGGCACCGTGGAATGTGCGCGGCCGCGCGCGTACTCAAGCAGTGTCGCCTCGAGTGCGGCATAGGTCATCTTGTCGACTCGAAGGGCTCGCATCAGCGGGTGCGTGCGGATGCGCGCCAGCGGCTTCTCGGCACCGACGATGATCCCTGCCTGCGGTCCGCCCAGTAGCTTGTCACCGCTAAAGCAACAGACTGCCGTCCCGGCGGCGACGCTTGCGGCGACCAGGGGTTCGTCCACGCCAACCGGAGTGCGGTCGTCGAGCAGGTTGCCGCTGCCGAGGTTCTCGACGACCGGGAGCTGGAAGCGCTGCCCCAGCGCCACCAGATCATCGAGACGCGGGCGCTCCGTGAACCCTTCGATGCGGAAGTTCGACGGATGTACGCGGAGGATGAGGGCCGTACGGTCGCTGATCGCCGCCGCGTAGTCGGCCGTCCGAGTCTTGTTCGTCGTGCCAACCTCCCGAATCAGCGCACCGGATTGCCGCATGACCTCCGGGATCCGGAAGCCGCCGCCAATCTCCACCAACTCGCCGCGAGAGATGATCGCCTCGCGCCCTTGTGCCAGCGCGGCCAGCACCAGCAGCACCGCCGCAGCGTTGTTGTTCACCACCACAGCGGCAGGCGCTCCCGTGACCCGAGACAGCAACCGCTCGGCGTGTACGCTGCGCGAACCGCGCCGGCCAGCCACCAGGTCATATTCGAGGTTGACATAGCCGGCCGCCAACTCTGCCACCCGGCGCGCCGCGGAGGCCGCGAGGGGGGCGCGGCCCAGATTGGTGTGCACGATCACTCCAGTTGCGTTGATGACCGAGGCGAGCGACGGCTCGAAGCCGGCTGCGAGCTGCAATGCGGCGCGTTGCTCGATGGCTGTTGCCGCCTGTTCACCGTCTTCGATCGGGGACAGACCTGGGTGTGTGAGCTCGCGTCGCAGCGTCATGGTGACATCCCGCAGTGCCGCCAGCACCGCGACTCGGCCGTACTCCGTCTCGAGCGCGCAGATGGTCGGTCGTTGGCGGAGGCGGTCGATGGAAGGCAGGATGCGCGGCGTGGTCATCGGCTAGCAGCCCGTGGTGAAACCCCGTGTTGCGCCGAGACGACCCGTCTCAAGCGATGCGACGCCCGCCAGAACACAGTGCGACAGGGGAGCGTGCCGGCAGCACTCGACCGAGAAGCAGCGCCGTTCAGCCGGGATGCAGCGCCCGTCGAATTCAGCGGAGCTTTCACCAGTGGTCGCGAGTCCACCATCAGTGTAGCCTTGCCGCATCGCGGGGCTTCAGGATACCATCACGTCGCCCGCGACCGATGAGCAAGGTTACCGGAGACGCTGCACCGTAGATTGCCCAGACGATTGGTTGGCGCAGCATCGCCAGGTTGCCGTTCTTACAACCCCGTTACGCGGAGGCTAGCTAGGACCGGCGGGGGACAGCGGACCCGCCGCAATTTCGACGAGATCGTCCCGCAAAGATGTCTAGCCAGCCAACCGACACACCACCAAACGACGCGCGCGTGGCAGAGTATCGACCATCCGACCGGTTTTGGCCGTATGTCGATGTGGCCGAGGAGCCAAGCGAGGAGGAGTTGGCGGTGCTCGACCCCGATTTACGGGAGATCCTGCTCGGGGATACCTCGGACCGGCCCTTCTCGGTGACGCTCGTGTTCCCGCCGTTCGACGGTCCGGACTACGATCGGGCGGTCGAACTGGCGCAGGCGTCGACGGGATACCGTGTCACCGGGTCGGGAGCGGAGATGCGTCACCGGGCCCGGTTTCTGCCAAGCGAGGCGCTTAGAATCCGGACGTTGTTCGAACTGGTTGGGCCGCTCGATGCGTGCGAGGTGTTGGTTGACGATCGACCGGTGCCGTATGCCCGCGAGCTGTGGTTGCCGCTCTTTTGGTTTCTGATACGGTGATGGTCCTGCTTCCCGATCCGCGAGACCCGCAGTCGGACAGGGCCAGCTTGGAGCGCGACCCCCAGCGGCTCGACACCGACCTGCGTCAACTCACGCTCGATTACACGATGTTCTTCGCCGGTCAGCGTCCGCGGCCGCCGATTGAATCGCGGGCCCGAGTCGAGGAATCATACGGCGCTGGGACCGGGTGCCAATACAAGCGTCGTCAGAGCGGTTCCGGTACAACACGCTCCAATAACGGTTTCGGACGTTCGCTGATCTGTGGGATCGCGGGCTGCGCGCATGGGAAGAAGGGCGTCCGGGTCCGTTCTCGCGTATTTCGTGAGCCCGTCGTGTCGGTGGAGTGTTCGATGCCGGGGTCGGTCGCCTGGCCGTCTTCGACCGTACGAGAGCCGCATTCCTGATTCGCCGAGTACGGCACGAAGACGTCGCGCATCTACACGTTCGATGACCCGTATCACTTTTCTCAATCAGAAGGAGAGCACGAATTTATGCGAGCGCTGTTGAGCGTCTCCGACAAGACGAACCTGGTCGATTTTGCCCGGGCTTTGGGCGCGCGCGGGTATGAACTTGTGTCAACCGGTGGCACTGCGCGAGCCCTCGCCGAGGCCGGGCTCACGGTGACGGCCGTCTCCACAGTGACCGGGTTTCCAGAGATGATGGACGGTCGGGTCAAGACGCTACACCCGGCGGTGCACGGCGGCATCCTGGCGCGTCGCGACCGGCCAGACGACTTGCGGGCGATCGAGGCGCAGGGAATCGGCCTGATCGACGTCGTCGTGGTCAACCTGTACCCGTTCGCACGGGCGGCGGCTGACCCGGGCACGAGCGTCGAGGCACTCATCGAGGAGATCGACATTGGCGGTCCCACGCTGCTGCGGGCGGCGGCCAAGAATTTCCGGCACGTCGCCGTGGTCGTCGATCCCGCCGACTACCGGGAGACCATGGAGCAGTTGAACCGTCCGGGTGGGCTCAGTGTGGCCTATCGGTTGTCACTGGCCTGCAAGGCGTTCGCGCATACCCGGACCTATGACGACACCATCACCGGTGCGCTGTCGTCCGTCGAGGTGTCCGACGGTAGCTTTTCACGCGGCGTACCGCCTGCCGAGCCGCTGGTGCCGGATACGCTGGCACTGAATGTCGTTCGGCAGCGGTCGCTGCGGTATGGCGAGAACCCGCATCAGACCGCTGCCATGTATGCGGACGGCACCGTCGGGTTCGGCGGTGCACGTGTGGTTCAGGGCAAGGAGCTGTCGTACACCAATTTGCTGGATCTCGATGCTGCAGCCCGGCTGATGCTCGAGTTCGAGGAGCCGGCCGCGGTCGTCGTCAAGCACATGAACCCCTGCGGTGTCGCAACCGCGGCGTCGCTCAGCGAGGCCTATGTAACAGCGCGCGAGGTGGACCCCCTGTCGGCGTTCGGCGGTATCGTCGGTTTGAACCGTCCCGTCGATCGTGATACGGCCACCGCCATAACGTCGACCTTCATCGAGGCAGTCGTGGCGCCCGACGCCGACCCCGAGGCCAGGGCGGTGTTCTCCACGAAGAAGAACCTCCGGCTAGTGCTGGCGGACTGGACTTCGGCCGCCTCGGACCTTCGGCCGGCGCGCGAGGTGCGCTCCATCCTCGGTGCGATCATCGTGCAGGAGTATGACCGTGTCACTGAGGCCGTCTCGCCCTGGGGCGGCAATGCGGATGGTCCGGGCCCCGAGCTCCGTGTCGTGACATCACGTCACCCGACCGAGGAGGAGTGGGCCGCACTGCGTTTGGCGTGGCGGGTGTGCGCGCACGTCAAGTCGAACGCCGTCGTGTTCGCCGCCGCCGACCGGCTCGCGGCCATCGGGGCTGGGCAGACGAGTCGGGTCGATGCCGTTAAAGTGGCGACGATGAAGGCGACGACGAATCTGACCGGCACCGCCGCCGCGTCTGACGCGTTCTTTCCGTTCCGCGACGGCCTCGACGCGATTGCGGCGGCCGGCGCGACTGCGGTCGCGCAGCCAGGCGGATCGGTGCGGGACGAAGAGGTGATCGGTGCTGCCAACGAGCATGGCATCGCCATGGTCTTCACTGGCCGGAGACATTTCAGGCACTAGCAGCCCGTGGTGAAAGTCCCGCGTCGCACCGAGAACGGTCGTGATCGCCGCCGCGTCCGGCCAGCACAAGACGTGGCAAGGGAAAATGCCAGCAGTATCTAACTGAGGACTAAGGTTGTGGGGCACGGCAGGCTGGACGCAGCGGGACTTTTTCAGCAGCCTACTAGAGGCGGCAGGGAAGTGAAGCTGCCGCCTGCCTTCAGGTCTCATCCAATACCGGTGCTCGTGTCCGTCGAGGTGACTTGGGCTGATTTGGACCGATGGTCGGGTGATTGGGTAGGTGCGTCGGTTGGCAATGCACTGGAAGAGCCGAGCACGAACGGTAACGTGTTGGGGCACCGTTCGCGGGAGCGTCTGCGGCCTGTCGTCCGAAGCCTGCTATAGCCGGATCTGTCCAGTCCTACATCGCGGCGGGGTCGACAGGGGCATTCGTGGAGGTCACCGAGGGTGGTGCGCCAGTACTCTGTGCAGCCGCGAAGGGCAATGTGATGAGGACGAGGAACAGCATCAGGAACTCCGAATCTCCAAAGTTGTATTCGAATAGACCGCCGACCAGCATTCCTACGATAGCCGCCAGGCCCGCGGCGGCCAGGGCCCGCACGCGTTCGATCCGGATCTGTCGACTTAGATCCCTCACCACGAGGATCAGGAATCCGATCCAGATGAACAGCGCCGGCAAGCCGCGCTCGGCTGCGATGTGCAACGGGACGTTGTGGAGGTGCGGGTTGTCGTCCTGCACGGCATTCGTGTCGCGATAGGTCGGATAGACTTCTTTCACCATGTCCGGGCCCACTCCCGTGAGCGGGTGGTCACCGATGATCCGGATGCCGGATCTCGCCATCGCGAATCGATCGCGCACTGTTGGATCCTGCATATCGAACGTCGAGTAGAACCGGGCGGTGATCTGAGGTGGGGCCGCCAGCAGAAACAACGCCCCCAGCACGGGCACGACTGCCAGTAGACGCAGATCCTTCAACACGAAGAGCAATCCTAGCGCGGCGGCCCCGCCCAGCAAGTAGCTGCGGGTGAACGTCAGGGCCAGCGCGACCAGGAGCGCCGGTATCACCAGCAACGACCACATGCGTTCGCTGCTGTCGAATAGGATCCGGGCGCCAGCCAGAGCGATGACCAGCACCAGCAGACCCGAGTAGGTCATGTAGTGGCCCATCGCGCCGGTTGGTCGCTGGCCGAGGTTGTCGAACTCGAGGATGCCGTACTGCACGATCCCGAATACCGCGCTGGCCGCGCCCACGGTGACGATGATCGTCGCCACCGTCTGCGCTCGCTGGCCCCGGGCCAGTCGGTAGACGACCGGCACCACGAGGAAGAGCAGTACCTCCTTGGAATCGACGATACTGATGCCGCGGTCGAGTGAAAACGCGACCGATATCAGCGTCAACGCAGCGTAGGCCACGAGCGCGCCGAAGAAGGGGGGCGCCGAGGGTTGCTCGCGTTCGGTCACCATCAGAGCGATCCACAACCCGATGGCGATGGTGAGCAGGATGCCCGAAGCGGCGATCGAGATCTGCAGGGCCGCGACTAAACCCAGGAGCGCAGTCAGCGCCGCGACTTCCAGCTTGGAAGCGCCGTCGTAGGCGTCCGGGAGGACACTCATGGTCTCGAGAGATTCTCGGCGTGTCGAGTCGGTGGTGCGTGAAGGTGTCTAGTCGTCGTTCTCGTCGTCCTCTTCGACGGTCGCCTCATCGATGAGCATCACCGGAATGTCGTCTTTAATCTGGTATACACGACGACACACGTTGCACTTCAGAGCGGTGTCGTCGTGCACGAGAACGACCGGCGTTTTGCAGTGCGGACAGGCGAGTATCTCAAGCAGTTCCGCGTCGATGCTCATAATGGTGGTCCTCCCGCGCTGGACAGCCAGACTATACCAGACCGGTCCACGGCGTACGCTGCTGCCACGGGTGGCTAGGACCGGCGGGTTGTTCGTTCCGGCCTCCTGTGGAACAATCGGGTGGTCATGCGGTTCATGCCATGCGCCCTGTCCTTCGTAAGTATTTTGATATCGGTCGCGCCTGCCCATGCCCAATCAGCGGCGTCCGGCCAGCCGCCCTTTGAAGACCGCGCGGCGGCCTATCACGCCTTTGTGTTGGGACGTTCGTTCGAGGGTGCGGGTGACATCGACGGCGCAGTCGGCGCCTACGAGCGGGCGGCGGATCTGGACCCGGCGGCATCGGACATTTGGGCTGAGCTGGCTGGGCTCTACGCTCGCCAAAGCCGGCCAGACGAGGCGGTCGCGGCCGGCAACGCCGCGTTGGATCGCGACCCCGATAACGCCGAGGCACATCGGACCCTGGGGCTCGTGTTTGCGGCTCGCGCTGGCGCCAGAAGTGGTCCGGCACAGGACGATGTCGACCGGGCGGTCAATCACCTGGAGCGTGCGCGTGAACAGCTGACGGCGGATGCGGGTCTGTCGCTGACGCTCGGTCGTCTGTACGTCACCACGAGGGAGTCGGCGAAGGCCATTGAGGTACTGAACGAGCTGCTCGACACGGAGCCGCGGTTCGCCGAGGCGCTGGTGCTCGTCGCCCAGGCTCATGAGACGCAGGGCGACTGGGTTTCGGCGGCGGCGGCCTATGAGCGGGCCGTGGCGCTGAGCCCCCGGACGCGCTATCGGCGACAGCTCGCAAACGCGCTGCAGAACGCCGGACAGCCGGATCGGGCGCTCGAAGTGCTGCGGGAGGTAGTGCAGGTTCGACCCGGCGACGCTGGTGGCTGGTATTCGTTGTCGAATTTGGAGTTGGAGTTCGAGCACTTCGACGAGGCCGAACTGGCCGCGCAGCGGCTGATCGAAATCGAACCGGACGGCCTACGTGGCGCCTACATGCTGTCCCGTGTGCTCGGCGCGCAGCGGGACTATCAGGGCATGGTGGACGCTCTTGAGCCGGCGGTGCGACGTGCACGCGAAGGCGAAATAGCGCCGAGCCAGTTCGCCAGTTTGCTCCAGCGGTTGAGCGTGGCGCATCGGCAGCTTGGCGACCACGAAGCGGCGATCGACAGTCTGCGGGAGGCGATTGATCTGACCCCGTCCAATCTTGGGCTCCAGGCGCAGCTTGCCCAGGCGTACCTCGATGCCGGCCAACTGGACGAGGCGGTGGCTGTCGTCAGCCTGGCCCAGCGGGAGAGCCCGAGCAATCTGGCACTGATGCAGATCGAGGCGCAGACCCTCTCGGCGCGTGGAGACGAGGGTGCTGCCGTGGCCGTCCTCGAGCGCGCACTCTCTCAGCACGAGGACCAGCCGGTCGCCCATTTCGCGCTGGCCAACATGTTCAGCCAGCAAGATCGGGTCGACGACGCGGTGCGTGTGCTGGAGGCGGCTGAGGCACGGTTTCCAGATAACACGGTGGTCGTTTTTCAGCTCGGTGCTGTGTTCGAGCGCGGGCAGCGATACCGCGAGGCGGAGGGGGCATTTCGGCGGGCGCTCGATCTAAACCCGGATGACGCCGCCACCCTCAACTACCTCGGGTACATGCTGGCCGAACGCGGGGAGCGACTCGACGAGTCGGTCGAACTGATTCAGCGTGCGCTGGAGTTGGATCCCAATAACGGGTCCTATCTCGATAGTCTCGGCTGGGCTTACGTCAAGCAGAATCGGTTAGAGTTGGCTGAACCTCCGCTGCGTCAGGCCAGCGACCAGCTGCGGCGCAATTCGGTTGTGCAGGACCATCTGGGGGACTTGCTGTTTCGGCTCGAACGATACGCCGAGGCGATCTCTGCCTGGGAGCGCGCGCTGGCCGGCGATGGGGATGCAGTCGACCCGTTGGTGATACAGGGGAAGATTCGCGACTCGCAGGCACGTCTGGCACGATAACGTGTCGAGTGTGACAACCGCGGCGAATGATGACCTTCGTCCGTGTCCTTTCAGTCTCTGCTGTCCTCTCGTTGCTTACCGGTTGCGCGGCGGGCCGGATCGCGTTACCTGACGGTCCCGGAACGCCGGCTCCAGACTACGCACCCCTCTTTGAGACCGCCGTGTCTGAGTGCCGTCGTGTCCGGACGATGGAGGCGATGATCCGGCTACGTGGTCGCAGCGATGGCGCCGCGCTCAACGTCAGGGTTCGGGTCGCACTGGCCGCTCCGGGCTCGGTGCGTCTCGAGGGACTGGCGCCGTTCGGTGCGCCAGGATTCTATCTTGTGGCCAGACCAGGTGCGGCGACATTGTGGCTAACCCGTGAGGCGCGTGTGTTGAAGGACGTGCCCGCCGTCGACATGATCGAGAGCCTGACCGGTGCACCGTTTGGACCCGAGGATCTCCGAGCGGTGCTGACCGGCTGTCTGGTGCCGGATCCACAGCCGACCGCTGGACGTCGCTACGGCGAGTGGCTTGTTGTGGACCTGATCGGGGGCGCGGTCGCGTATCTACGACCGGTCGACGGCGAGTATCGTCTGATCACTGGAATCCGAGACGGGCTGACGATCGAATATGGTGAGTTCCAGCATCGCATCCCTTACCACGTGAGAGTACTGTCGGTCCCGGCCGATGGGACTGGTCGGACGAGGCCATTGACCGATCTCACAGCCACGTTATCTCAGGTCAATCGCAACGTGGATATCCCCGACATATGGTTTTCTCTCGCGGTGCCGGACGACGTCGTGCCAATGAGGTTGGAAGAGCTACGGCGCAGCGCCCCGTGACCCACACGTCTGGCAAGGTGCGGCGAAGGACATCGTCGTCGCTCGAGTGACACCATGAATCCGTCGTCGATCGTTCGGGTGCCGACCCGGCCGCAGGTGGGGCTTGTCAAGGTACGGGCGCACGCAAAGATCAACCTGGATCTCCGTGTCGGTACACGGCGCGCTGATGGCTTCCACGATCTGACGACCATCTTGCAGTCGATCGCGCTGCACGACACCCTCACGCTGCGTGCGGTCGATGGACCGTGCCGGGTGCGGTGTGCCGCGTCCAGCGTGCCAGAGGACGAATCCAATCTGGTCTGGCGGGCCGCTTATGGGCTCTGGAGCGCGCTGGGTCGGCGCGGCGCTCCCAGCGGCGTGGCTATCACGATTGCGAAGCGGATACCGGTCGCGGCGGGTCTGGGCGGTGGAACCGCCGATGCGATCGCGGCGCTTTGCGGTTTGTGCCGGCTGTGGGACGCATCAGCTGGGCCATCCCTCCTCCGCGAGGTCGCTGCCGCAGTGGGCGCAGATGGTCCCTTCTTTCTGGTGGGGGGGACCGCGCTCGGGGTGGGGCGCGGGGACCACGTCTATCCGCTTGCGGAGCTGCCGCGCCATTGGGCCGTGATCGCGGTGCCGCCGCGACGCGTGTCGACGGCCGTGGCCTACGGTTGGATGGACCGTGACGTGGCGGCGGCGGAGCGACGCGGGCGCCGCCGCATCAGTCGTACGAGACGGCTCCCGCCAGTGGCCGGCTCGACCCTTGACCTCACCTCGCTCGTCAACGATCTGGAGAGACCGGTTGTTCGACGTCGACCGGAGATCCGCGTGGCTACTCGGATGCTCGATGGTGCCGGGGCGCTGACGGCCGCCATGACGGGGAGCGGGTCGGCCGTGTTCGGTCTGTACACGCGTCGGGCGCGCGCAGTTCAGGCGGCGCGTGAGGTGCGGCGCGGCGGCTGGATCGTCTGTGTGACGCGGACGCTGGACCGAGCCGGGCTTGCCGAGCAGGCATGGGTCTAGTGGGCTGTGAGGTGAACAGGTACTTGCCCACAGTAAGGTTCTCAAGATAGAGTAAAGGATTGTGCGGGTCACTTGGAGAGGCGCACTGGCCACCGGTCGACGTAGTCGCCATCGGCCCTCGGTTGCAGTGCGAGCGGTCGCGCGGGATACACGGCGGCCGAGTGCGGTCGGCAGGTTGGACGAAGCGATCGCGCAGTGGCTGGCGGGGCTATGAGAAAAGCTATCTGAAGAGGCGGAGCCGCGCTGTGACATCTGTTTGATGTCTTGACGCGTAGCGTCGCTAGATGGGGCGTGGCCAAGTGGTAAGGCGCGGGACTTTGGCTCCCGTATTCGAAGGTTCGAATCCTTCCGCCCCAGCCAACTGTTCGCGTCGGCGATGTCATCCGTCTGCGCGGCCAGTGGGACATCCGCCGGCGACTGATCTCTAACCGAACGACAATGCCGAACGGCCAGCTTAAACTCTTTTCCGGCAGTGCACACCCCGCGCTGGCCATGGAGATCGCCGAACAGATCGGGATCTCGCTGGGACGGTCACAGCTTAAACGGTTCACCGACTCCGAAGTATCGTTTCAGATCGACGAGAACATCCGGGGCACTGATGTGTTCATTGTGCAGCCCACCTGCACGCCGGTCGACCCCAATCTCGTCGAGTTGTGCGTGATGATCGACGCGTTCCGGCGGTCATCAGCTGCTCGGATCACGGCCGTGATCCCCTACTATGGCTACGCCCGTCAGGACCGGAAGGACAAGCCGCGGGTCCCGATTTCGGCCAAGCTTGTCGCCAACCTGTTGAGCGCTGCCGGGGCGAACCGCGTCCTGACGATGGACCTGCACAAGGCGCAGATTCAGGCGTTCTTCGACATTCCGGTCGACCATCTGTTTGCGTTGCCGGTGTTTACTGAATTTCTTGCAGGCTATCGCGAACGTGGTCTCACAATCGTGTCGCCGGACGCTGGAGGGGTCGAGCGCGCTCGGGCGTACGCCAAGCGGCTGAACGCCGATCTGGCAATCATCGATAAACGCCGTTCGGAAAACGGCGCCGCCGAGGTGATGCATGTCGTGGGTCAGGTGCAGGATCGGATCTGCATCATTCAGGACGACATCGTCGACACGGCGGGTACGCTAACCCAGAGTGCGGCGGCGTTGCGGGCCAACGGGGCTTCACGCGTGCTGGCGTGCGTCGTGCACGGCGTGTTGTCAGGTCCAGCGCTGGAGCGGATCGAGGCGTCGGCGCTCGAGCAGTTGGTCGTCACCAACACGATTCCACCCAAGTCGGAATTCGTCGTCTCCGGCAAGATAAAGGTCCTGTCCGTAGCCTCGTTGCTGGGGCGGGCGATTCAGAGCATTCACGAAGAGACGTCCGTCTCGTCGCTGTTCGGGTAGACCTTTCCAATGAGTGCCTGGATGATATTGTGACATGTGATGCAGGTTCTCAACACTCGGGAGATGTCGAGCCCTCGCGAGGCGGGGCTCTAGGGTCAGCCGCCTAGCTGCGGCGACAATCGTCATCAACACAGGTCTTGTCATGGCTACCACACTACAGAGCGAAACGCGGTCGGAGCGCGGGAAGAACCTGAGCCGGCGGCTCCGTCGGAATGGGCGTCTTCCGGGCGTCGTGTATGGTGACAGCGGAGGGAAGGCGGCGAGCGACGCTGTCGCGATCAGCGTCGATCCGGACGCATTGTCCAGCATTCTGCACTCCGACGCCGGAGTCAACACGCTGATTGGACTGACTATCAATGCTGGGCAACCGACCCAGGTCCTGGTCAAGGACTATCAGCTAGACCCGATAACCCGCGAAATCTTGCATGTCGATTTCTTCCGGTTGGCGATGGACAAGGCCCTCACTGTCACCGTTCCGGTCGTGCTCAAGGGTGAGGCCGAAGGTGTCAAGATGCAGGGTGGACTGGTCGCGTTCGAGCAGCGTGATTTTGCGATCGAGTGTTTACCCACCGAGATCCCTGAACAGATCGAGGTCGACATTTCTGGCCTGGTAATCGGCCAGGGAGTCCGCGTGCGGGATCTGCTCGAAGGCGTGTCCTGGACGCCGGTGACCGATCCCGGGACGCTGATCGTCCATGTCGTTGCGCCTAAGGTCGAAGAGGAGCCTGAGGCCGAGGAGGCGGAGGGCGAGGTCGAGGTTGGCGCAACACCCGAAGGGGAGGGTGCGGAGAAGGTCGACGAGGCTGGCAAGGCTGGCAAGTCGGGCGATTAGCGCTAGCGAGGATCCGTCTCAGACCGGCCAGTGCCGCGTGCTTCGTCCGGACAGGCGCGCATTCAACTCGCCAGGAACCCGAGTGGGCGTCGGAATGCAACAGGGGGCTGTTTCAGGAGCGCGGCGCCAGGCTGGCAAGGCGCGGCGCTACTCAGACGGGGCTTCGTCCAGACCCCCCAGCGGATGCTCGCGGGGCCCCAAAAGCGCCACTCCGCGCCCGCGGGGCGCGCATGACCGAGAAAGCAATCGGACTTCGCCAAGGCTTCGGCGAGAGCTGGCTATAGCCCGGGCACGAGCTGGATGGGCGGCGGCTGGCGCCGCCAGGCGGGATGCCCCGCCCGGAAACCTGACGTGAAGCTGATTGTCGGGCTTGGTAACCCAGGGTCCAAGTACAACGGAACCCGCCACAATGTCGGATTCGAGGTGGTAGACGAGGTTGCACGGCGTTGGGACGTCGTGTTTCAGGCGGCCCCCGCCGACGCGGTCCTGGCGAAGTCGCCCAGGGTGCCAGGAGAACGGGAGGCGGCGATTCTTGTCAAGCCCCTGACGTTCATGAACCGTAGCGGGCTGGCGGTCGGCGTCCTGCAGCGGTACTACCGGGTCGCGCTGTCCGATTTACTGATCGTCACCGAAGACGTCAACCTGCAGATCGGGCGTCTGCGTGCCCGGCCTCAGGGCTCGTCCGGTGGGCACAACGGTCTGGGCTCCGTCATCGAACTGCTGGGGACCGAGCAGTTCTCGCGTCTCCGCATCGGTGTCGGGCGGGGCGACCCGAGACACCGGCTGGTCAGTCGAGTGCTCTCCAGATTTGATGGGGGAGAACGGCTCGAGATGGACGACGCGGTGTGTCGTGCAGGTGAGGCGGTCGATCTCTTCGTCGATTCAGGCATCGAGCCAGTCATGAACCGGTTCAACCGCAGGGAAACCGCTGAGGCCGACACTGACGAGACGGGCGACGACACACTTGCCTAGCAGCTCGCCGATTGGGTAGCTTGACCGAGGTTGACCCAGTCCGCTACGCTCATTGGAGTAAGCGGGTACACAAACCAACTCCTTGCCACCGCGTGTGGCCGTCAGTCCAGAAGGAGCATCATGCCAAGCGATCGAGAATACGAACTAGTCTTCATCGTGGCGCCGACCGCCACAGACGAAGACGTGGAGGCGCTGCAAACGCAGGTCGCCGAGCTCGCCAAGGAATTCGGCGGCACTGTTGAGAACACCGACCTCTGGGGACGCCGGAAGTTGGCGTACGAGATCGGGCCCTTCAGAGAGGGAATCTATGTGGTCCAGCTGCTCGACGGGCCCGGCGAGATGATCGGGGAGTTGGGCCGACGACTGCGGGTGCGGGATCAGGTACTGCGTCATCTGATCGTGCGTGTCGACGAGGACCTTCGTAAGGTCCGGAGGGCCGCCGAGAAAAAGAAGGCGACGGTGCAGCGTCGCCGCGCGGCGCGTGGCAAGCCACCGTTGCCGGAGGAAGACAACGTGCCAGCCGCGGAGGGATCGCGGGCGAGTGTCGTCGTGGGTACCGATGACGCGGCGCCGCCTGCGGCGGTGGCAGATGCCGGAGTCGTTGAGGCCATGAAAGACACATCGGAGGTGCAGAAATGAGGGGCGCTCGCTCTGGTGCGCGTAAACCAAAAACCGACCGGCCGCGGCGTGGCATGTTTCGCCGCAAGCGGGTCTGTCGTTTCTGCGTCGACAAGACCCCCTACATCGACTACAAGGATGTCCGGATGCTGATCGCGAGCATTCCCGAGCGCGGCAAGATTGAACCTCGCCGGCTCTCGGGTGTCTGCGCGCGCCATCAGCGCAGCTTGCAGACCGCTATCAAGCGAGCCCGACAGCTCGCCTTGATTCCGTTTGTGACCGACTAGTAATCGGTCGTGATGCACCTGGGGACTTGGCGAAATTGGCTCTTTGGGGTATTGGGACGCTGTTGAGTCCACGCGTAGTGGGGCAGTGAGATAAGTAGGCGAGCGATGCGTAGCCGACCGCCATCTGGGCGGTTTGAGGGGCAGCGTCGCGAGCGATCGGAGCGAGACAGATGTCTGTGCAGGTCATTCTCAGGGAACCGATCGATCATCTCGGACGCCGCGGCGATGTCGTGAAGGTCGCCACCGGTTATGCTCGCAACTATCTCCTGCCGCGCAAATTGGCGTTGCCGGTGACCGAGGCGAACCGGAGGCAGGTCGCGCGCGAACGGATTGTCGCCGACGTGCGTGATGAAGAGGAGAAGCAGGTCGCGGCGGCTTTAGCCGAGCGCATGAGTCAGGTTCTGTGCGTCATAGCCCGGAGGGTCGGCGAGACCGACACGCTGTTCGGGTCCGTCACCAGTTCAGACGTGGCCGCGTGCCTGGCTGAGCAGTCGATGGCAGTCGACCGTCGAAAAATACAGCTCGATGAACCGCTGAAGCAACTCGGCGACCATGTCGTGCCGATCAAGGTGCACCGAGAAGTGACGGCCAAGGTCACCGTGCGTATCGTGAAGGAAGGCGCCACCGAGGGAGATATCGCTGCGGCCGCTGAGGCAGGCGACACCGAGAAGGACACGGCGTCTCTCGACGACGCCTAGCGGTCCGTGGTGGAAGTCTCGCGTTACACCGAGACGGTGACGCGCTTGGTTGACAAGGCTCGACGAGGGAGCATACCGGCAGTATGCGACCCTTGTAGGAATCGGCCCAACGCTGGCTGCTTCGGGATGCAGCGCCCGCCGGTCGAAGGCAGCGTGACTTTTACCACGGGCGGCTAGACCGGCACTAGGTGCGATGATCACAAAGTAGTGTGTGCTTCCAGGCGGCAGGGCCCTGCCGTCCTTCATCCATCGCCGGTTGCGTGGCTCGCAGAAGGCCACGAGCGGTCGGCGTCGAAGCTGCTGTCATGGCCGAGACGGTCTCCCTTGCCGCCGCCGAGCGGTCGCTGCCTCACAACCTCGAAGCAGAGCGCTGTGTTCTCGGCGCGATCCTAATCCACAACGACACGTTCAACCAGGCGGCAGAGCTGATTGACGCCGACGACTTTTTTCGCGACGCGCACCGGCGTGTCTTCGACAAGATGGTCGGTCTCAATGAACGGGGTGAGGCGATAGACCTGGTCACCCTGAAGGATGAGCTCGGGCGGTCGGGGGACCTCGACCGCGTAGGCGGGCCGGCCTACATCGCCGGGCTCGTGGACGGGGTCCCTCGCTCGACCCACGTCGGGCACTATGCGCGAATCGTCAAGGAGAAATCGACCCTCCGCAACCTGATTTTTGCCTCCAACCGGATACTCGAAACGGCCTACAGCACGGAGGACGCGGCCGACCTGATCCTAGATCAGGCGGAGCAGGAGATCTTCTCCATTGCCGATGACAATATCCACACCGGGTTCGTGCCGCTGCGCGATCTCGTGCAGGGCAGCTTCGAGACTATCGAGCAGCTGCAGGAGCACAAAGGGCTGGTCTCCGGTGTTGCGAGCGGGTTTGACGATATCGATGCTCTGACGTCTGGGTTCCAACCCTCGGATCTGATTATCATCGCCGCGCGACCGTCCATGGGTAAGACCGCGTTCGTGCTGAACATCGCCCAGCATCTCGGTGTGACAACAGACATGACGATCGGCTTCTTCAGCCTGGAAATGTCAAAGGAGCAGCTGTTTCTACGGATGCTGACGACAGAGGCGCAGGTCGACTCGCACAAGTTCCGTGGCGGCTTTCTCGGCGAGCAGGACTATGGCCAGCTGTCCTCGGCGCTGGGCCGATTGTCCAATGCGAAGGTCTTCATCGACGACAGCGCCTCGATCGGGGTGCTCGAGATGCGGGCCAAGGCCCGCCGATTGATGTCCGAGCATGGCCTGCATCTGCTGGTCATCGATTACCTCCAGCTGATGCAAGGTCGTGGCCGGTTTGACAACCGGACGCAAGAGCTGGCCTCGATCTCGCGGGCGCTCAAGGGGCTCGCCAAGGAGCTAAATGTACCAGTTCTGGCGCTGTCGCAGCTGAGCCGCGCGCCGGAGGGCCGAGCGGACCGGCGGCCCCTGTTATCGGACCTGCGCGAGTCGGGGGCGTTGGAACAGGACGCCGACGTCGTGATGTTCATCTTCCGCGAGGAGCAGTACGATCCTCGGCCTGAAAATGAGAACCTGGCTGAGATCATCATCGGCAAGCAGCGGAACGGACCGACCGGTGTCGTGAAACTCGCCTTCTTGAAGCAGTGCACGCGGTTCGCCAGCCTGGCCTCCGCTTACGATTGAGCTAGTGAAACTCCTGCGTCGTACCGAGACTCGCCCCAATCGACGCCGCGTTCGGCCATGACAAGGCATGACGAGGGAAGACACCGGCCGATCGTGACCGAGATGCGATCCACCTGTGCGACGGCTTCGGCGAGACCTGGCCATAGCCCGGATATGACCGGGCCGGGTGGCGGCCGGCGCCGGCGAGGCGGGATTCCCCGCCCGGGAACGGTTGCGCAAACCACGCGATCAGAACATTAAGCAGTCGTGGTCCGACCCACTTTCGCGCACATCGACCTTGACGCGGTTCGCGCCAATTACCGGGCGGTTCTGTCGCACGTAGGGGGTGGCGCCGGTCGACCCGATGTGATCGCAGTCGTCAAGGCAAACGGCTATGGGCACGGCGCGGTGCAAGTGGCGCGCGCCTTGGAGGCGGCCGGCGCCGGGATGCTAGCCTGCGCCGACATCGAGGAAGGCGTGGAGTTGCGTCGCGGCGGTGTTCGGGCGTCGATCCTGGTCTTTGGGGCGCTGAGTGTCAGCGACCTCGACGGGGTGTTCAACCACGGACTGACGCCGACGATCTCCTCGCCCTTCGCGGCCCGCGCGCTGCGCGACGCGGCGACGCGCCGGGGCGCGCGGGTGGCATGCCATTTGAAGATCGATACCGGCATGAACCGGCTCGGGTTCCGGTATGACAACCTGACCCAGACTGTGCCAGAGGTTCTCGATGTAGCCGGTCTCGAGATCGACGCGGTCTACACGCACTTCGCCACGGCCGAGGACCTGGCGCACCCGCTCTTCGACGTCCAGCGCGCCCGCTTCGACGAGGCGGTGCGTCGTCTGGAGGAGATCGGATTGCGTCCTCGGTTGAGTCACGCGGCCAACAGTGCGGCGTTGTTGCGGGAGCGGGCCACGTGGTACGGGGCCGTCCGGCCTGGGTTGCTGCTCTACGGTGTTGCGCCGGTGGGCTTTGCCGGGGTGCTGCCGCTCACACCGGCCATGTCGCTGCGGAGTCGGGTCGTCGCTGTCAAGGGGATGCGTGTCGGTGAGACGGCCGGCTACGGGGCACGCTACCCCGTGACGCGCCCGACCAGGGTCGCTGTCGTGCCGGCCGGATACGCGGACGGGTTGGACGTGCGGATCGCCGGGCGTGGGTCGGTGCTCGTTCGTGGCCGTCGCGTGCCGGTAATCGGTTCCGTCTCCATGGATTCGATCACGATCGACGTGACCGGGCTCGATGTGACGCCGGGTGACGAGGTGGTCCTGCTTGGCTCCCAGTCCGGAGCCAGTATCGACGTCACCGAGGTGGCTGCCGCGGTCGGCACGGTGCCCCATGAGATTCTGTGTCGTACTGGGAGCCGGATCGTTCGCACCTATGGGCCCGAGCAAGAATGACGTCCCATCTTGGGCCGTCGACCTGAGGCGTTGGGGGCCCCGCGGAGCGGCCGCGATGGAGCCCCGACTGAAAGATGAAGGGACCGGACACCATCTTCGTGTGTCAAAGCTGCGGCGCGCGGTCACGCAAGTGGCTCGGCCGGTGCTCAGATTGTGGAGAGTGGAACTCGATGGTCGAGGAGCGTTCGCCCTCCGCCAGTGTCCGTTTGGACGCGCGGCCTTCGCTGAGCGGGGACGGTGCGCGGCTGTACGCCGACGTCGACTCGTCCGACGGGGACCGATTGTCCACCGGCGTCAGCGAGCTCGACCGTGTTCTGGGCGGCGGGATGATGCCCGGGTCGCTGGTGCTGCTCGGAGGCGAACCGGGGATCGGAAAGTCGACACTGTTGCTGCAGGCGGCGGCGCGAGTCGCCGAGTCGGAGCGGCGGGTGCTCTACTGCTCGGGTGAGGAGTCCCCTCATCAGATCAGGGCCCGGGGCGACCGTCTCGGAATCGGCGAGCTCCCGTTGTATCTGCTGGCGGAGACCTGTGTGGAGCGCGTGCTCGAGGCGGTCACACGGCTGTCGCCAGGTCTGGTGATCATCGACTCGATCCAGACCATGTTCTCCTTGAAGCTCGAGTCGGCTCCCGGGACCATCGGGCAGGTGCGGGAGGCCGCGACCCAGCTCCTGTTTACTGCCAAGGGGCGCAACGTCCCGGTCCTGATCGTCGGGCACGTGACCAAGGAGGGTAATCTTGCGGGCCCGAAGGTGCTCGAGCACATCGTTGACACGGTGCTCTACTTCGAGGGCGGCCGTCACCACGCCCACCGCGTCGTGCGCGCGGTCAAGAACCGATTCGGGGCGGTGAGCGAGCTCGGGGTGTTCAGGATGACTGAGACCGGTCTTGAGGCAGTGCCCAACCCCTCGCAGCTGTTCCTTTCCGAGCGCAAGACAGACGTGGCCGGGTCGGCGGTGCTGTGCTCAGTGGAGGGTTCCCGTCCGATCCTGGTCGAGGTGCAGGCGCTGGTCGGCACCGGCGCCTACGGCAACGCCCAGCGCGTGACGAGCGGCATCGACCGGCAGCGACTGTCGCTGCTGTTGACCGTGCTCGAAAAGCGGGCTGGCCTGCCCCTGACGGGTGAAGATGTGTTTCTCAACGTGCCCGGAGGCATCCTCGTCACCGAGCCGGCAGCCGATTTGGCGGTCATCGCGGCGGTCGCCTCCAGCATACGGAATCAGCCGGTTCTGCCGCGCGTGGCGGTGTTCGGTGAGGTCGGGCTGGCGGGTGAGATTCGAAGCGTCACCCAGCCCGGAATTCGGGTGACCGAGGCGGCGCAGATGGGCTTCACGCGGTGTGTCATTCCGGCTGGCAACCTGGCTCCGCATGTCACGGCGCGCGGTTGTGAGCTTTGCGGCGTCAGCACCGTTGCGGAAGCGCTCGAAGGGTTATTCTCATGAGGACCGGAGCACCTCGCCCGATGGTGACGGCCATCATCGCGGCGGGTGGGCGGGGGGGGCGCATGGGTGGTGATCGCCCTAAGCAGCTCCTCCAGCTGGGTGGTGTCACGATCTTGCAACGCAGCGTGGCCGTGTTCGACCGGTGCGGCCAGGTCGATGAGATCGTGCTCGTTGTGCCACCCGGGTTGGCTGGCGATACGTCGTTGGCATCCACACCGGATGGCACGCCGCTCCGGGTCGTGCCTGGGGGTGCTCGGAGACAGGACTCGGTCGCGCGCGGGTTTGACGTGTCCTCGTCGTCGGCCGAGATCATCGTGATTCACGATGCGGCGCGACCACTGTGCCCGACCGAGGTGATCATTCGGACGATCGAGTCGGCGTCCCGGCACGGCGCGGCGATTGCCGCGTTGAGTGCGCTCGATACCGTGAAGCAGCGCGCCGCGGGCGACGGCCAGTTTGTCGGGCGGACCCTGGCGCGCCAGAGCATCGCGCTGGCGCAGACGCCGCAGGCGTTCCGCCGAGAGGTTCTCGCCGAGGCGATTCGATGTGGCCGGCGGGGTGTGGAGGCGACCGACGAGGCGGTGTTGGCCGAGCGGGCGGGGCACCGGGTCGCGATCGTCGAGGGTGATCCGCGGAACATCAAGATCACGACGCAGCGCGATCTGTCGATAGCCAGACGGCTCCTGGAGGAGACGATGATGACAGGGCGCATCGGGTTTGGGTATGACGTGCATCGGCTCGTCCAGGGGCGACCGCTCGTGCTGGGTGGCATTCGGATTCCGTATGATTACGGGCTGGCCGGTCACTCGGATGCCGACGCCGTCTGTCACGCGGTGGCCGATGCGATTCTCGGGGCGGCGGCATCCGGCGATATCGGGCGGCACTTTCCGGACACCGACCCACGCTGGGAGGGGGCCTCGAGCATTGAGTTGCTGCGGGCGGTAGTGGACCTGGTCCGCTCCCGCGGGTTCGTCGTGGTCAACCTGGACGTGGTCGTGGTGGCCGAGCATCCCAAGATTGGTCCTCACGCGGATCGCATGTGCGAGGCCGTGGCTTCGGCCGTCGGCATCGAACCGGAGGCTGTCAGCATCAAGGGCAAGACCAACGAGGGGATGGATGCGACCGGTCGCGGGGAGGCGATCGCGACGCATGCGGTGGCGATGGTGAGGATGCTGTGATGCTCGGAGAAGTCAGAAGTCAGAAGTCAACAGAAGGCCACTGCGCTTCGCCGTCCATCAGTCAATGCAATGGTATCGAATCCGACCTAAAGACGCGTGGGCGAGGATGAGGGCTTCCAGCCGTTGCGACAGCCTCCAGATTGAGTCTGCCTCCTGTCTGCTGGGAGCGATCGTCCCATGATTGTCTACGGCCTCAACCCCGTGCTCGAGGCTTTGCGTGCGGGAGGCGTTCGGGCCATTCGTCTCGGCACGGCCTCGTCGTCGAGAACGGCGGAGGTTCGTCGTCTGGCCGCGGCGGCCGGGACCCCGGTGACACGGGTGTCCCCGGAGGTCCTCGACCGTGCCACAGGCGGGGCCGTTCACCAGGGCGTGGTGGCTGATGTCGCGGCATCGGCTCCGCTGACCCTCGACGAGCTGATCGCTGGGGCGACCGATCCGGCGTTGCTGCTCGTGCTGGATGGTATCGAGGACCCCCAGAACATGGGCGCAATCCTTCGGGCCGCCGAAGCGACGGCGGTCGACGGCGTGATCAGACAGAACCGCCGCGCCGCGCCGCTCGGTCGTGTTGCTAAGACGTCGGCTGGCGCGCTGACCTACGTTCGACTTGCATCGGTGGTCAACATCGCGCGCGCGGTGACCGAGTTGAAGGAGGCTGGCATCTGGACGGTAGGACTCGAGGCGGACGGGGACGACCTCTACGACGGCCTTGACTTGACCCTGCCAACCGCGCTCGTGCTGGGCAACGAGGGGCGTGGGCTGCGGCGTCTCGTGCGCGAACGTTGCGACCGGGTGGTGTCATTGCCGTTGCTCGGTCGCGTCAACAGTCTTAACGTCGCTGTCGCCGCCGGCGTCGCCCTCTATGAAGCGGTGCGCCAACGCCGTGCGTTGGCGGCCGGAGCCAGGTAGAGCTCGGTGCGAACCTAGGCATTCGCCATAGGTGGCCAGTGATTGGATATGTTCGGCATGGGTCGGTAACGGGACGAGCCGCCTGCCAGCGACTGCCCGGGCTTGTTGCCTCTATGGCATGAGTTGTGCTAGGATTTTCGTTTGGTCCGGCTGGCGTAGCTCAGTCCGGTAGAGCAGCTGATTTGTAATCAGCAGGTCGGGGGTTCGAATCCCTTCGCCAGCTCCAAGGGAATGTGTCCAAGGAACGGGTGAGTGACCGGACCGCCGTGGACCTGTTTGCGCGCACGGAGAGGCAGTGAGACCGTAGTCGCGCTCGAGGTCCGGTGGTCGAACGCGCGCCATCAGATGGCGCTGCAGAGTGTTCCGAGTAGCAACTGGTTGACAACGTCCCGCGCGTGGTAATGGACCGGCCGTGACAAGGGTACACGTGGGGCGAGATGACGGTGCGGCGACGGTATGCCCCGCCCGGTTGTGGTTCGCTTTTATTAAACGGACCACTTTAGTTTCAGCGAGCATCTAACATGAGCTGGCCGTCGTGTGACGGTCGATGCCTCGGCGAGGTTGCGGAGCGGTCAAACGCAACAGACTGTAAATCTGTCGCCCTAGCGGCTTCGGAGGTTCGAATCCTCCCCTCGCCACCAGCCTCCGCCCGCCACCGCGGGCAGAAGCGCAAATCGGTGGCGGGCCACGGGTGTCAGGTCAGTCCCCCGACTGTTGTGTCGGGGCTGAGAGTAGACGGAGGGGGTTCGTCGCAGGACGGTCGGATCGGGCGTATACGGTGGCGGCGAGCCGCGGGCCTGCCCGCGATAGCGAGGGAGCGCAGAGTTCGCGAAGGCGGGAGTAACTCAGTGGTAGAGTCACAGCCTTCCAAGCTGTTGGTCGCGGGTTCGATCCCCGTCTCCCGCTCCAGCCTTCGGTCGCTCCGAGAGCTACGGCTGGCAGGCCAGCTCTCGATCGCCACGACCCGGAAGGTCGTGAGACGGTGAGTTCGGGCCGATGTAGCTCAGTAGGTAGAGCGCGTCCTTGGTAAGGACGAGGTCACCGGTTCGAGTCCGGTCATCGGCTCCAGCCTTCGCTCGTCTGAGCCGGGATCGGTCGCGCCAGCGTTGAGCGATGCCTGCCAGGACCGTGGGCGGTGCAGCGAAGGCGGACACGAGAGAGGTGGCTGGAAGGAGACGGCAACAGCTGTCGTAGGGTGGCGCCGAAACGGAGCGCGGACACATGGCGAAAGAGAAATTCGATCGATCGAAGCCGCACGTCAACATAGGGACGATCGGGCACATCGATCACGGGAAGACGACGCTGACGGCGGCAATCACGACGGTGCTGTCGAAGCACGACGCGAAG
>Ga0302123_10000487_pt1 | contig 31444 bp, 32 predicted proteins | sample CB21_321_MG_FD_203109 | JGI IMG/M metagenome (GOLD analysis project Ga0302123, IMG submission 203109) | Marine microbial communities from Western Arctic Ocean, Canada - CB21_32.1 | ecosystem: Environmental > Aquatic > Marine > Oceanic | place: Canada: Western Arctic Ocean | collected 2017-09-28 | reverse complement strand
ACATGTGCCGTCACCGGGGGAACCGCATCGTGCGGGCCGACGATGGCAACGCCAAGAACTTCATGTGCTCCTACCACGGCTGGACCTATTCTAATGAAGGGAAGCTCGTTTCCGTTCCCGGTCTGCAGGAGGCCTACTACGGCGAGCTGGACGTGGACAACCTCGGCCTGGTGAGCGTAGCTCACCTCGACATCTACGCCGGGCACGTTTACGCGACATGGGCGGAGGATGCGCCGAGCTTGGAGGCGTACCTGGGCAACGCTCGCTACTACATGGACACCCAGTACAACCGCTCGGACAGCGGCATCCAGTTCCTTGGCCCTATCAAATGGATACTCCCGTCGAACTGGAAGGTGGGGGTCGACAACGCGAGCATTGACCACTACCACGGGCTGACCACGCACATGTCGTCCTACATCGTTCAGCAACGGTTCATGGGCGGACAGATGGACCACATGCGAAACCCTGAGCGTCGGTTCAATAACCCCCGGCGCAACGTGGCCACCGGCAACGGCCACGGCCTCGGTGCGACGATTGCGGACCAGTACCAAGTCCTGAAAGCCACGGGACGACGGAATGGCGAAGGTGACCGAGCCTTAGACCACCGGCTCGCTAAACGAGAAGAGGCGATACGCCGCCTCGGTGAATTCCGCGCAACGAGGCTGTCTTCGGGAGGATCGGTGTTCCCGAACCACTTCTTGGGCGCGAATATCGCTCACCCGCGTGGCCCACTGGCCTGCGAAGTGTGGGCTTTCATTCAGTTTGACAAGGACACACCTCAAGACATGATTGATGACATGCGGCGGCAGTGCTCCCAGAACGGAGCCAACCACCCGGCAGGCACTCACGCCCAGGACGATATGGACAATTGGCGGAATGTAACCGAGGCTGGCAAAAGCCCGATTGCCCGGCGTTTCATGCAGGACTTAAGCATGGGTATCAAGCACGATGTGCCCCACCCGGACTATCCCGGACTGCTGACATCCCCAGCTGGCGTCGCCGAGACAGGTCAGCGGGGCTACTACCGCAGGTGGCAGGAGTTCATGAATGCGGAAAGTTGGGCCGAGATCCCAATTGACCCCATAACCGCCACTTTCAACGGAACCGCCGCGTTCAAAGGCTGATGTCCTGGATTGGTACGCATCATAGGGTCTCATTCATATAGCAGAAGGGAACGCTTCTTATGGTCACTGAGCTGACGGCGGAACAGGGGAGTCACGGTCTAACAGAGGAAGGCATCGTTCACATTCCTGGCATGGCAAGCCGGTGGGTGCGCTTGGCCAGTGGCGCCCGGGCCCATTACGTGACGACGGGCGACACGGGGCCTGCAATTATACTGCTGCACGGCGGCATCAACGGTTCGTCGGGGACCGCAGGATGGCGCTTCATGGCGCCCTTCCTAGGGGCCAACGGCTTCCGCGTCTTCTGCCCCGACCAGCCTGGCTTCGGCTGGGCCGACACGCGCAAAGAGTATTGGCCCTCGTTGGGAGTCCTGAGCCACGTGGAATTCGTCCGCGAATTCGCCGACGCACTGTGCTTGGACCAGTTCCACCTATCGGGGAACTCCATGGGCTGCGCGAACACTGTCCAGTTCGTCCAGACCTACCCGGAGAGGATCCTGAGCTTCGCCCTCATTGCCGGCGGTGTCGGCGACCTCGTCGACCCAGCGAAGCGCGTCACCGGCAAGGACAGTAAGTACTCGGCCAACCCCGGTTACGTTCGACCCGATTGGGACGGAACCGGAGAGAGCATGCGTGTTCTCATGGAGGGCATCATCTACAAGAAGGGCGTCATCTGGCCCGAACTCATCAAGATGAGAAATGACGCCGGCCTGCGGCAAAAAGAGGTGAGTGACGCACGGCAGGTCGCCAGCGAGCGGTTGGCGAATGACCCCAACTTCCAGCAGAAGATCAGCACCAAGAACCGCTTCAACAAGCTGACCATTCCTGCCATCTACCTCTATGGCCTTCAGGATGTCCTCAGCCCGGTGGAGAACGGATTCAACCAAGAGGACGTGGGATTCGATAACATTCAGTTCTTCTACCCGGACAAGTGCGGTCACCAGGGGCAGTCCGACCAGCCAGAGATGTTCAACCAGGCCTTCTTGGAGTTCTTCAAGTATGGCAAGGTGAGCAAGGAGACGGCCGAATGGGCAGGGGTCTCAGATCGCAAGCCTGTCAAGTCCAGCCACGTTGACCTGGAAGGCAAGGTGGTGCCCAAAGAGGTCATCGCCCTCAAGGGTCGCTGAAGGCGATCGCGTCGATTTAACACTGAGCTAAGAACCGTGTCCTCCCTCGGTTCCCTTCAGAGGAGCATGCTCTAGTGACGGCCTAACGGTGTGAAACACCGCTAGGCCGTCAGTTCCTCTCTTAGGTGAAGCACTCCGGCGCTCCCATCCTTGGGATGGCCAGAGCCCCTGTACTGCACCTCTGGCATGCATCGCATGCTGAAACCGCCCGACCGAGCACCCTCCAACACCCGAACGTCCCACAGTCCGATATACTGGCCACTTGGGAACTCCCTGCAACCACAAAGGAGCAGCCATGACCAGCAAGCCCGAAGCGATGACCCTGCTCGATGCCATCTACACCACCCGCGGTATCCAGAAGTTCAAGACAGACCCAGTACCCGACAATGTGCTCAGGAAGGTACTAGAAGCCGCGTTTCAGGCACCCAGCGGCGGCAACCGCCAGCCTTGGCGGTTCATCGTCATCCGCAGCCCGGAAGTCAAACACACACTGAGCGAGCTGGCCATCCAGGCCGCGAAGGAACAGGCAGCCATGTCCGGACGGGAGATGGGGAGCACCGAGTTCCAAGAGTCGCTGGCAAGCGTTCCGGTGATTATCATCGCCTGCGCACTGCGCAGTCCATTACCACCGCCCAGCAACGTCGGACCCCATGGGCGCACCTTCCCTGCGCTTCAAAACCTCCTGCTGGCCTCGCATGCCTATGGCCTTGGCGGAAGCATCACCACCGGATTTCGCTATGCCGACGCCGCTTTCAAAAAGGTCCTAGGGATTCCCGACGATGTTGACACCACCGCGCTCGTGCCGATGGGCTACCCCGCTGGCAACGGCCCCGATGGGCACCATGGACGCAAGACGCGAAAGTCCATTGAAGAGGTCGCCTTCGCAGAGAGTTGGGGGGCAACGCTAAACCTATAGGAATCGATCCCACGAAAGTACAAGGCGATTGTGAGGAGAGTACCCATCCTATGACCAGCTATCGTGATGCACGACTCGACGGACAGGTTGCCCTGGTAACAGGTGGAGGCCGCGGACTTGGACAGGCATTTGCTCAGGCCCTGGCAGCAGCCGGCGCGTGCGTCTCCGTATCCGCCCGGTCCGAGGACCAGTTGAAGGAAACGGTCCAACGCATTACGGATGCCGGAGGACGGGCCATCGCGCTCTCCGCGGATGTCACTGACGCCAAGGCCGTCAAGCGAGTGGTCGCCGAAACGGAGGCCCAGTTAGGTGCGATTAACCTTCTTGTGAACAACGCTGGCATGCCTGGCCCCATGGTGCCAACTTGGGAAGCCGAGCCCGAACATTGGTGGCGTACCGTGGAGGTCAACCTTCGGGGCCCCTACCTCTTTACCGCAAGCGTGCTTCCCGGCATGATGCAGCGAAGGCACGGCAGAATCATCAACATCTCCAGTGGAGCGGCGGTCGGCCCTAGCCTGTACCTCAGTGCCTATGGCGCAGCCAAGGCTGGTCTCACCCAATGGACCAACACGCTGGCGATGGAGCTCGCAGAGCACGGCATTGCAGTTTTTGCCTACGCCCCCGGAATGGTTAGGACTGCGATGGTTGATTACGCGGCCAACTCAACCGAAGTGGATTCGCGAATCCAAAACAGGTTTCGGGACAACTTGGAACAGGGCCGCGATACGCCCATAGCCCTCACCGTCGACCGGTTCATGTTCCTGGCGTCGGGAGAGGCGGATAACCTGTCGGGGAGACTCCTTCGCGCGTCCGACGATCCTGGAGACCTTGTGCAGCGCTCTGAGGTCATCACCACGGAGGACCTACTCACCCTGCGCATGCGCACCTGATCCCCGTAGATCGCAAAAGCCTGCATGCGTAGTAAACAACGGCCTGGGCTGCAATTATTGGGATCCTGCGAACACTCCACCAATGGCGAACAAGCAGGCGATCATCCGCTCTCAGGCAAGCGGATTGACGTGAGTGCCCTGGGTCTTTCACCTGATTGCAGGCAACAAGGTAGTGGAGGCCCGGGGCAACTTCGACTTCATAGGCAGATGCAGCAGCTCAGTGTTATTCCAACGCTCTAGCGCGCTATACTCACCGGACTGGTTGTAGCCGCAGAACTCCTAACCGATCCTACCCTCCATCGAGCGTATCTGCTTCGGTCCGCCACGCGGCGTTACCATACGCCAACGCACCTTTACACCGGCGAAGGAGCTGGCCGATACAGGCGCGGGCCTTGTCCCTCAGTCGCCGCCCGACGACAGAGTAGTAGCTCCAGACCGTTATCCCCGCCGGTTGGTAGCCGCCATCCAGGGCGCGCATAGGCCGAGTTTGCATACGCACCGCACGCCACAGGAATTGCACATAGACTGGCCCACTCAAATAGAAAGGAGCCGTCGGAATTCCGACGGCTCCTTTAGCTTGATCGCGATGTTTCAGTAGGCGGTGTGACTAACGGGCGCTTGCGGGCGCTTCGACAGGATCGGGACGGTGGTGCCCCCACACATTTGCGGTGTGGTGGCTCTGTACAACCCACTCCTTGTCATCGACCACCCGGGCTCCCCAACCGTACTCCACGCCGAAACCGGAGGGGTTCACCATGTAGAAGGAAAACATGTGGTCGTTGCTGTGGACTCCGAGCCCTGAGCGGATCGGTACGCCTTGTTCCTTAGCTACATCAAAGGTGAGCCCCACGTCATGCATAGACTTAGCTTCAATCATAAAGTGGTTTATACGCTTGGGGCCGCCCATCGTGCCAAAAGCCAGGGAGTGGTGTCGCCCCGTCTCGGTGTGGAGGAAACAGAGCTTGGAGCCCCCAGCCCCCGGTGTCCCACGATAAATGTAGTCGCTGACTCGCAGCCCCAAAACGTCTCGGTAGAAATTCTCTGATTCGTCGACATCATTTACCCCAATCAAAATGTGACCAAGTCCGAGATTCCCGGCCTTGAATCCGGTGATGTTTCGCGGAGAATGGAACGGTTCGTCAGCCAGAACGTGGAGGCCATAGCAGACCTCGGTACGAACACCGTTGGGGTCCTTGAAGACAATGAAACGAACGACCTTGCGGTAGGCGCACTCTTCGGGAGAACCTTCCTCGAATGCAACACCTGCCGCCCGGAGACGGTCTTCCACATCGTGGAAAGACTCCATTGTGGGCGTCATCCAGCCGGCGTATTTGAGGTCGTCTTCCCCGGTGGGCTCGATGATAAAGCGGTGGCTGTATTCGTCTTGACGCAGATACATCGTCCCATCATCGAGTTTCTCGCTGAGACCCAATCCCAGGACGTTAACGCCGAAGTTCTCCCAGGCCGCGCTGTCCTTCACCCCAATCCCCACATAGGCAAGCTGTGTAATAGTAGTCCTCCTGTTCATGTTGTTGTTTAACCACGCCCCACCGAAGTCTTGAGCCGTAATGTCCGGCGTGCTGGCTCCCAGTCTAACGAGCGGCGCCTCCGTAATTATACGAAGAATCCTCGAATCTTCAATGGAAAAAAGGAGCACCCCGGTAAAACCGGGGTGCTCCTTTGCATAAAATACGCAAACCTATCTAAAAGAAGACGCTCAGATTCTTGGCCATAATGACGTTGACATCAAGAACGATGGTGCGCTTAGCCACCTTCCACTGACCATCCTCCCTACGCAGCACGTCGTCACGGCATCCCACGAAGAAGTCCTGGTCGGTCTCCAAGTGCGTCCGGTAAAGGATGAAGTCGGTCCGGGCCCGAACCTCGTTATTACCCAGCTCCTCTACCTTCAAATTGGACACGATATGGCGTGTCCGCGACGGCGGATCCTCCGCCCAGGCCATGCCCGTGTCCAGCCGGGCGATCCGCATCTTCATGCTCTCCTTGTCCTCCTCAAAGAGCGCCAAGTCGCCCAGCGGGGTGATCTCCCGCGCCATGTCCTTGCGCTGGCGGTTCTTTTTGCGCGGCATGAAGTAGAAGAGGTCGTCGGCCAGGATGTCCAGCCAGTCGTGGAACTTCCTATCGTCCAGCAGACTCGCCTCGTAGATCATGAACTCGTTGATCTCAAACCACAGGTCTTGATTGACTGCCATACGCCCTCCTTAAATATTCGAAACTAGTAGAGCCGGGGAAACGCCAGCCCCAATCCTCTGATTCCACAGGACTTTACACCCTGCTACGGACGGGAGAATATTGCAATCAGAGGAGTGTGTCAACAACGCCGTATCGGCCCGAACGACTCCTCGCCGCTTCTAGACTCATACGACTCAATGGGTCACGGAGCCATGAGAGCCCGTCACCGTTTGGGTCACGCGCGTATTACCAGGCGCCGCAGCCAATTAAGAGGCACGAAACGACACTCACCCAAGGAACGCACCTGCTGACCGGATGATGCCGCATTGATGAACACCAGGTGCTGCTCGAAGGGGGTCCGCACGGGAATGACCACGCCTCCATCAGGCTCAGGCTTCAATGCTCGACCAAGCCGTTGGTCCAGGCAGCCGCCTTTAGGGTGACTATCAAGCGTTGCTTGTCCGCCCAGTACTGCAAAGGCCTCGTCCATTAGCAGATGCCTAGGGAAGTCGCTAAGCACATGGAAACCCCATGAGTCATAACCACAGAGGAGCGGCAGCTACATCACAGCCCATTGACGCTGCTCGGAGGTGCTAGTAACCTACCAGTGCCCTTAAGGTAATGTGAGATTTCTATAGATTTCAACAGATTTGTTGACAGGTTGCTACTATGGTGCACCAAATCGAAGATACCATCCACAGCCGGACATGGCTTTCGTTGGGCCTTGCACGAAAGCTGTTGAATATCAACGAAGCGACCCTCCGGCAATGGGCAGACAATGGCCTAATTCGCACGTTCCGGACCCCCGGAGGCCACCGCCGTTTCTCCAGCGACGATATTCGTGCTCTGTTTGAAAACACGGAGGGTGGTAACCCCAGGCCACTACCTACAAACCAGGTGGTGCTTCCCCGAATTCGACGGAAGTTGTCGACCAGCGCAGCCCACGATACCAATTGGATGTCCCGTTTTGACGATGCCGCCCAGGAGGAAATGCGGTTCCTGGGGCGTGAGCTATTGGACCTCTGCCTAACAAGTTTAGGCCATCCACGCCTTGCGGACGTACTCGCGAAGGCGCGCTCTCTAGGCTCACGCTACGTTGCGGTCTCGGATAGCCAAGGAATCGCGCTGCCGGAGACGGTCCAAGCCTTCATCTTTTTCCGTGGACTCATGGTGGAGGCGCTCAAACCTGCCTTAGTCAAGCACTGTGGCAACAATACCCATGAATTAAGCCGGTGCTGGCAGCAGCTCAACAGAATCACGGATGAGGTGCTCTTGACCGTTACCCAGGCTTTCAGCGCTCCAACCACCCAGAATAATTTGGACGGGAGGCCCCATGGCGGCTAAGACGGCTATCGACCTGGTCGACAAACAACTGCTCAACCTCATTCAGACCAGCTTCCCACTGGCGGAAGAGCCCTATAAGGCTATCGCAGCGGAGCTTGCGTTGACGGAGGAAGACGTCCTGAGTCGACTGAAGCAACTGAAACGCCGCAACATAGTGCGGCAGATTAGCGCCATCTTCGACACCCGGCGGCTGGGCTATAAGACAACGCTCGTGGCCTTCCGTTACCCGCCGCATCTCCTGGACAAGGGAGCCCAGAAGCTGAATGAACACCCGGGGGTGAGCCATAACTATGCACGGAATGGCAACTACAACCTCTGGTTTACACTGGCTGTCCCCCCCTACGAAGACCTCAACACCACGGTGGAACGCATGGCTGCCGAGACGAGCGCTGAGGCTTTCCGGGTCATGCCCACAGTCCGGTTCTTCAAAATCGGTGTCAATTTCGACATGGTCAAGAACCAGGGTGCCGCCTACAACTATTTCTCTCCCGACGGCTACACAGCTGAGGGTGAAAAGAGCGGTCTCAGTCCCGACTGGAACAAAGCTGCGGAGATAACTCTCTCCGATATTGAGGCGGTTCGAGTACTCCAGGAAGACCTGCCCCTGGAATCGCGGCCCTTCGACGGGATGGCGCGTCAGTTAGGCGTAACCACAACAGCGCTGTTTGCGTTGACCGCCCAATTGCAGGAGCGGGGAATCATGCGGCGTTTCAGCGCCGTGCTCTACCACCGCAAGGCCGGTTTTTCAGCCAACGCCATGGCCGTCTGGCGAGTCCCTGAAGAGCGGGCCGTGGAGGTGGGGTTGCTCATGGCCGAAAACCCTTGGGTAACTCACTGCTATCAGCGTCCGACCTTTCCCGACTGGCAGTACACGCACTTCACCATGATCCACGCCCAGACCCAGAAGGAATGCGAACAGCTGACAGAGGAACTCTCGCAGAAGACGGGCATCACCGAATATCAACTGCTCTACAGCACCCGTGAGTACAAAAAGACACGCGTTCGCTACTTTGTGGAAGAGGGCGTGACGGTCTAGTCATGGGACGCTATTATCCAGCCTACTTGGATGTACAAGGCCGCAGGTGCGTCGTTATCGGGGCCGGGACCATAGCAGAGCGCAAGGTTGCACAACTGCTGGAGTCCGGTGGAACTGTGACCGTTGTAAGCCCGGAGGCCACGCCAACGGTTAAACGCTGGGCCGTTGAGGGCAGCGTCCGCTGGGAACGGCGACCCTACCGTCAAGGCGACCTGCTCGGCGCTTTCCTGGCGATCACAGCCACAGACGACGAGTCGGTGAACCGCGCTGTACATAGCGCCGCTGAGGAGCACAACGTGCTGCTCAACGTGGTGGACGTCCCAGAGCTTTGTTCCTTCATCGCTCCTGCTGTGGTGGAACGGGGGCATGTCGCCGTGGCCATTTCCACCGCAGGGACTTCCCCTGCCCTAGCCAGACGACTACGCGAGTTGATGGAAGGCTCTCGCCCCATCGATTTCGGCGATCCGCAACAGACGACCTGCCGGTGTATGGCCTGGGCGAGGGCTGCTGATGTACTCGCGGCGGTAAGAGTTGAGATAAAGAAACAGAACCGGCACGTTAACCCCGAGGCATGGCAAGAGGCTATGGACTCGCACCTCCTAGATTTGGTGGAAACCGGCCGCGAAGAAGAGGCAAAAGAGCGGATGCTCCATGCGCTGCTCGATGCGGCGGTGAGCTGATGCAGATTTTATTAGCAGGAATCAATCATCGTTCGGCCCCCCTGGCAACCCGGGAGGCGATGAGCCTGAGCAAGGCTGCATTACCCCAAGCACTCGGCACCCTCAAATCGCTGATGACGCGCGGCGTCCTCCTGTCCACCTGCAACCGGACCGAGGTGTACACCGTTGCTGCCGACGGAGACGAGGGGTTCCGAGAAGTTAACACCTACCTCCAAGGACAGTTCGGAATGGCCCAGGACGACCTGCAACCCTATCTCTACACCCTGGAACAGGACGATGCCGTCGCTCACCTCTTTCGGGTGGCTTCAGGGTTGGATTCCCTCATCATTGGAGAATCTGAAATCCTCGGCCAGGTCCGGGATGCCTACAGTATGGCCAGCAATCACGGTACGGCGGGTGGCGTGCTCGCTCGGCTATTCCATGAGGCGCTCCGAGTGGGCAAGCGGGCCCGCACGGAAACGGCCATTGGTCGGAACGCCCTTTCGATAAGCCGCGCCTGCGTGGAGATGGCCCGCCGCTCTTTAGGCGACCTTCGGAGCAAACGTGCGGTGGTGGTGGGCGTCGGCGACGCTGGCCGTCTGGCAGCCAGGGCGTTGAAGGATGCAGGACTCAACTCGCTGGTCGTCGCAAACCGGACGCGTTCCCACGCCGAAGAGTTGGCCGAGGCTCTGGACGCTGAATTGGCGGAGCTAGACGACTTGCCCCACCTCCTCGGCGAAGTGGATATCGTCATCAGTTCTACCGGAGCGCCGGACTTCTTACTCTCTGAAGAGATGGTGGGCGAGGCGATGGCCCAACGGCCTGACCAGCCTCTCTTCATCGTTGATATCGCTGTGCCAAGGGATGTGGACCCAGCCGCCGGCCAAATACCCTACGTCCACCTCTTCACCATGTACGACTTGGAAATGCTAGCTGAGGCCAACCGCAAAGACCGCGAGACCGAGGCCCTGCAAGTGGAGCACATCGTGGGCGAGGAGGTCACACGGTTTCAAGAGTGGTTGGAACATCAACTATTAACTCCGACCATTGCGGCAATCCGTCACCAAGCCGAAGCGCTCCGCGCCACGGAGGTCCACCGCCTGAAGGGCCTTTCCGAGGCCGACAGTGAGCGGGTCAACGCCATGACCAAGGCCATGGTGAAGAAGTTACTGCACACTCCCACCCACGCCCTGCGGCAGCGCAAAGACGAGTCGTTCACCCAAGCAGCCCGAGAACTCTTCGGGCTGGACACCCAATAGCCGTCTTGGGGGGAGCCATGCCCCGCACTATCACCTTAGGCACCCGCAGCAGTGGTCTGGCCATCCGCCAAACCGACTTGGTGCTCGAGGCGCTCCGTGAAAGCTTCCCGAATGCTGTATTCGCGGTCGAATCTATCCACAGCGAAGGCGACCGGAAACCCGATATCCCTCTTGCACAGCTCAGCAAAGGGACCTTCGTCACAGAGCTGGAGCGGGCATTGTTTGAACACCGGATCGACCTGGCAGTCCACAGTTTGAAAGACCTGCCCACAGAGGAGTCGCTCCACTTCGCTGTCATGCCTATCTTGAAAAGGGCCGACCCTCGGGACGTGCTCATCAACAGATGGGATCTTCCCTTCGCCCAGCTCCTCGCCGGTGCGCGTATCGGCACCAGCAGTCCCCGGCGCGAGGCCCTCCTCCGCAGTCTTCGCAGCGACCTTCACTACCTCCCCATCCGGGGTAACGTGGAAACGCGTTTAGTCAAGGCATCGGGACAAGATTACGACGGGGTTGTGCTCGCAGCGGCAGGAATCGAACGCCTTGGCATCGCGGCCCACGTGGCGGAATATTTCGACATAGAGGCGTGCACGCCAGCACCCGGCCAGGGCGCTTTAGCGGCGCAGGTACGCTCGGCAGATACCGAGCTGACGGCCATGGTGCAATCCCTAACAGACGCCGACACCTCGGCGGCGGTGGAAGCGGAGCGCTGGGTCTTGCGAGCTGCAGGTGGTGGCTGCCAGGTCCCCATCGGGGCCCTGGCCGTCATCGAAGGCAACCGCGTGCGGCTGACAGCCGCCACTTCGGCCTTGGACGGTTCTACCAGCTATCGCACAACAGTGGCCTGGGATGCCAACGACTCTGAAGGCGCGGGCAGGGCCGCCTACGCCGCGCTCCTGGAACAGGGAGCCGGAACGCTCATGGGCATCGAGAAGACTCGATGAGCCCAGCTAAAGTCTTCCTGGTTGGCGCCGGCCCCGGCGACCCGGGCCTCATCACCGTCAAGGGAGCGGACGCCTTGAGGCAGGCCGACGTGGTCGTCTACGACCGTCTCTGCAACGCAGCGCTCTTGGACTATGCACCAGCCCACGCCGAGCGAGTCTTCATGGGGAAGGAGCCGGATACCCCAGGCGCCTTCCAGCATGCTATCAACCAGGCCCTAGTGAAAGAAGCCCGGGCCGGAAAGACCGTGGTCCGCCTCAAGGGCGGCGACCCCTTCGTTTTCGGACGAGGCAGCGAGGAACTCTTGGCGCTCCATGCCGCCGGAGTCGATTGCGAAGTCGTCCCTGGTATCAGTTCGGCCACCGCCGTGCCCGCCTATGCGGGCATCCCCGTAACCCACCGGGGTACAGCCACCGCCTTTACCGTGGTGAGTGGCAGCGAAGACCCCACCAAACCGGAATCTTCATTAGATTGGCCCGCGCTGGCGAAAACGCCGGGGACAGTGGTTGTCCTCATGGGCTGGCGCAGCCTGCCGGACATCGTCCGAACGCTAGTGAAAAACGGCCGTGCTTCCAGCACGCCGGTGGCCATCACCCAGTGGGGTACCCTGCCCAACCAACGCACCGTGACCGGGACGCTGAACGACATTATCCAACGCAGCCTCGATGCTGGGTTGGAATCGCCTGTGGTCGCGGTTATCGGCGAGGTCGCCGCCCTTCGCGGCCAACTGCGCTGGTTCGACACCCGTCCCCTCTTCGGCAAACGCATCCTGGTCACCCGCTCTCGTACTCATGCAGGGATGCTAAGCAAAGCACTGAGGGCTCAGGGGGCAGAAGCCGTGGAGCTGCCGACCATCGAAATCCAACCACTGGACGACTACGCCCACATGGATTCCGTCCTGGCCGGTCTGGGGCGGTACGACTGGATTGTCTTTCCCAGCGCCGCCGGAGTCGAGGCCGTCTTCAACCGGCTCCAGGATGCAGGAAAGGACTCTCGGGCCATCGGCCCAGTCAAGGTCGCCGCCATCGGCCCCGCCACGGCCCAGGCATTGCTCGTTCGCGGCATCGTAGCGGACTTTGTCCCCAGCACCTTCTCCAGCCAGGGCATTGCCAAGGAATTCCAACACGCTGGGGTTTTCGGAGCCAACGTGCTCCTACCCCGATCCGATATCGGAGAGGAGGCGCTGCCCGAGGGGCTGACCGCCCTGGGAGCTCTGGTCGACGAAGTAACTGCCTACCGTACGGTACTGCCATCGGGGGCCGCCCAACGAGCGAAGGAGCTCCTGGCCGCGGGCGCCATCGACGTGGTCACCTTCACCAGCTCGTCCACAGTGAGAAATCTGGTCGCGTTGCTTGACCGCGACATCACGGTGCTTAGCACAAAACTGGTCGCGTCCATCGGGCCCGCCACCAGCCGTATGGCCCGGGAACTGGGGCTGGAAGTGCATATCGAAGCCGAGGAGCACACCGTTCCTGGCCTCGTACAATCGCTAATCGCCCATGACTCAGCGAATACGGTAGAAGTGTGATATGCGCGAAGCGATGAGCAACCGTCGCTCCCTCTCAACGCCAGGATTTCCCACCACCCGCCTGCGCAGACTTCGGCGCACGGAGGCTCTCCGAGCCTTGGTCCGCGAGACCCGCCTCTCGCCAGACGACTTTATCTACCCTTTGTTCGTGACCCACGGCCACGGCTTGCGCATACCCATCAAGCCCATGCCTGGTCAGTTCCAGTTCTCGGTTGATACACTGCTCGAAGAGGTGGCCGAAGCCCAGGCCGTGGGCGTCCGCTCGGTGCTCCTCTTCGGCATCCCTGAGCGGAAGGACCAGTTTGCGAGCGAGGCCTATCATGCCCACGGTATTGTGCAGGAGGCGGTGACAGCCGTGAAACAAGCGGCACCGGAGATGGTCGTCGTCACCGATGTGTGCCTCTGCGAGTACACCGACCACGGCCATTGCGGAGTCCTCACATCCACCGGCACAGTAGATAACGACGCCACCCTGGATCTGCTTGCCCAGAGCGCGTGCTCCCACGCCGGGGCGGGCGCCGACATCGTCGCTCCCTCCGCCATGATGGACGGACAGGTGCAGGCTCTCCGCACCGCGCTCGACAACGGCGCTTACGAGCAGACAGCCATCATGGCCTACGCCTCCAAGATGTCGTCTGCCTTCTACGGCCCCTTTCGCATCGCTGCTGAATCAACACCCCAACACGGCGACCGCAAAACATATCAGATGGACGGGGGCAACTCCCGCGAGGCGTTCCGGGAGATGGCGCAGGACGCCGCGGAGGGCGCCGATATCCTTATGGTAAAACCCGCTTTGGCCTATCTCGACATGCTCGCGCAAGCCAGGCGGCGCTTTCCCCATCCCCTAGCCGCCTACAATGTATCGGGCGAATACGCCATGCTGAAAGCAGCTGCGGAACGAGGGTGGCTGGATTACGACGACGCCATGATGGAGATGCTCTCCTCCATCAAACGCGCTGGGGCAGACCTCATCCTCACCTACCACGCCAAGGAGGCCGCAGCGCTCTTGCGGTTAGAGGGCTAGCTGTGGGGACCGATGCTGCCCAGCGCTATGTTATCGACCATCTGCAACAGCGCGGCGCCGTCCTCTTCACTCCGGTGACCGGTGCCAACGACGTCCACCTCGCGGCACGCGGAGTCGATGATCAGTACGTGGAGATACTGATAACGACAACCACCCAAGGTGCTCCTGCTGTTTTTCACATGGGACGGTTCCGTCCCCGGCAGCACCTGTTTGTTGTGGGCGTTGTCCTGGAAGACGGCGATCCGTCGGAGGCATGGGTCCTGCCGTCCGGCGGATTCGCACGCTTCGCCGACGCGGGTAATCTCGACCTGGACGGCCGCGATGGCGAGCCTTTACGTCAGCGCCTCGCGATCTACCGAAACCGCTGGAAGCTCATCACTAGCTATGCGAAATTCCGCTCGACGCTGACCGACCCGGTGGCCTTGCAGCTCCAGCTTGCATTGGACGCCACCTAAGGCAGAAGACACTCATCACAAAAAAGAGGCCGGGGCCTCCGTTCGTCCACCGACAAACCAAGGATAAACGGGAATTGCCTCAAACAAGGATTATGCATGACTGAACGCACCCGCTCGGAACAGCTCTTTACCCGCGCCAAGAACATTATGCCTGGCGGTATCAACAGTCCCGTCCGCTCCTTCGGCGCTGTAAAGGGCACGCCGCCCTTCATTGTCAGTGGCAGTGGCGCTCGTGTGCGCGACGCCGATGGCAACGACTACTTAGACTTCGTGGGCTCCTGGGGACCCCTTGTTTTGGGGCATGCCCACCCCGCCATCGTCGAAGCCGTGCAGCAGGCAGCGGCCAGCGGAACCAGCTTCGGCGCGCCCACGGAGGCCGAAGTCGAACTCGCGGAGCTCATCGCCCAGGCAGTCCCGTCCATAGAGATGCTACGGCTCGTCAGTTCCGGCACCGAGGCCACCATGAGCGCCATTCGGGTCGCCAGGGGCTTTACTGGCCGGGACAAGCTCATCAAGTTCAACGGCTGTTACCACGGTCACGCCGATGGCCTGCTAGTGAAGGCGGGCTCAGGCGCGGCAACCCACGGTGTGCCCACCAGCGCCGGTGTGCCCAGCTCCTACGCATCGGAAACCCTGGTGGCGGAGTTCAACCAACTAAACACCGTGGAGTTACTACTGCGGGCCAACCCCGGCCAGGTGGCAGCCATCATCGTGGAGCCGGTTGCTGGCAACATGGGCGTGGTCGCCCCTGCACCAGACTTCCTCCCAGGCCTGCGGCACTTGGCCGATGCCCACGGAGCGCTCCTCATTTTTGACGAAGTGATTACCGGTTTTCGGGTGGCGTACAGTGGGGCCCAGGCACTCTATGGCGTGGCTCCCGATTTGACCTGCCTGGGCAAAATAATCGGGGGTGGCCTGCCCGTCGGCGCCTACGGTGGGCGGCGCGATATCATGGGCCAGATCTCGCCCCTGGGGCCCGTCTATCAGGCGGGCACCCTGTCGGGAAACCCCGTTGCCGTGGCGGCGGGCATTGCCAGCCTGAAGGAGCTACAAAAGCCCGGAGTTTACGACACCCTTGAGGAATTTGGCGCTCGGCTCGAACGAGGCCTCCTCAATGCCGCACAGCACACAGGAACGCCCCTGATCGTGAACCGCGTAGGCTCTATGCTCACCGCCTTCTTTACCACGTCGATCCCGGCGACTTGGTCAGACGTCACCGCCGCCGATACCGGCGCTTATGCCACCTACTTCCACGCCATGCTGAAGCGGGGCGTCTATCTAGCGCCGTCCCAGTTCGAAGCCACCTTCGTCTCCTTGGCCCATACCGCCGAGGAGATCGATTTCGCAGCCGCCAAGGCAACCGAAGCGCTCAGCGGCTGAAGGGAGTGACACAGGTGGTCGATACCGAACGCACGGAGCTTGCCTGCTGCGAGGTGTCCTGCTAAGGTGCAGCCCGCGTACCAACGAAGAAAAAGGAGTACACCATGGCCGAATACGCACCTAAATCGGAGTTCCGCCCCAAGGACCTCAACGGGATATCCGAAGACCAGATAGCCCTTCACTGGGCGCTCTATGAGGGTTACGTCACCAATGTCAACCGCATTAACAAAGAGATCCAGGCATTGGTCGACGCGGGCCAGTCCACAGGCAACCCTCTCTTTTCCGAGCTTCACCGCCGCAAAGGATGGGAGTACAACGGCATGGTGCTCCACGAAGGCTACTTCGAGACCATGGCTCCCACCAGTGGCGACCCGCCAGCCAAACTCATCGACGCCATGAACTCCAGCTTCGGCTCCATGGATACGGGCAAAGCGGAATTCGACGCCATCGCCAAGATGCGGGGCGTGGGCTGGGCTGTTCTTTACCAGGACCCCACCAACGGAGCCCTGTCCAACTTCTGGATCGAGATGCATGAGCAGGGACACCCCGCTGGCTACAAGCCCATTCTGATTCTTGACCTGTGGGAGCACGCCTTTTCGGTGGACTGGACCACCAATCCCGCCGGACGCGGGAAATACATCGAGGCATATTTCAACAACGTCAACTGGGACACCGTCGCAAAGCGGCTCGCCTAATTTCGCCTTGCACAGCACAAAGAGAAAGGGGAGGCCCCGAAATCGGAGCCTCCCCTTTCTTGTGTCCTTCCATCTATCGCTCTGAGGCGCTCACTTGTCGCCTCCAGATGGAACACTCACCACCTACCCAACGATGCTGGCAATCTCCGGACGGCGCTTGGAGACTCCCGCCCAGTCGGCCGTCTTCCGGCTCACCTTACCGTCTCGGAAAAACTCCAAATGCACCTGGTTGAACATCTCCGGCTGGTCCGATTGGCCCTGGTGGCCGCACGCGTCGGGGTAGAAGTACTGGAGATTGTCGAGTCCCACGTCTTCCTGAGCGAATCCGTTCTCTACGGGAATCAGCACATCCTGCATGCCATAGAGGTAGATGCCGGGAATAGTGAGCTTGTCGAAACGACCCTTGGTTGTAGTCTTCTGCAGCAAGCTGGGATTCTTCGCAACGCGCTCTCGGCCCGCAGCCAGTGCGTTAAACGAATCTTTCTGCCGCAGGCCGGCATCATTACGCATTTTGATGAGCTCGGGCCAGATGACGCCCTGCTTGTAGATGATGCCCTCCATCAACGTACGCATGCTCTGCTCGGTGCCGTCCCACGGTGGACGGACGTAGTTGGGGTTGGCCGAGTACTTACTGTCCTTCCCCTCCACCCGCGTGGCTGGGTCCACCAAGTCGCCGATACCGCCCGCGATAATAGCGAAACTGATGACGCGCTCAGGGTAGCGCTGGACGAACTGCACGCTGTTGTTGCAGCCCATGGAGTTACCGCCGATATGAAACGTGTCCAGACACAACGCGTCGGCGAACTCCTTCACAAACTCGATGTGGCTAAGCATGCCCTCCTTGGGCCAGAACTCTTCGCGAGTGTCGGCTAGTCCGAAGCCGGGCTGGTCGGGACAGTAGACGCGGAAGCCACCCTCAGCCAGGAACGGGGCCATAAATCGCCATCCCGCCGTGCCCGATGAACCGTTGATCCCACCGTGCAAAAGAATCACTGCCGGACCAGTCTCGCCGGCGGTCATATAGTGGGCGCGCGCGCCGCTAGCCAAACGAACCCACCGGCTCATAAGGCCCGGGATGTGCACGAGGCCTTCCTCCGTGAGCCCATGGCTCCCACTCTCCTTCGTCAACTCAGTGACCATAACATTTCCCTCCTCAGGAATAATCTGATACGACGGTATCACCGGACTCCCCCATTGTCGAGAGACACGCTTGACTCCCCTGCCAAGCCGCCGCACGCCATAGAAATAGAGCAGGCCCCACCCGAAAAAGGGGTGGGGCCTGCCGAGACATCCCTATTACAAAGAATTTACTTACTAGACTTTGACGCCTGGTGAAATCTCGCCCTTGATCGCGATGACATCCTTAGGCACCACGTTGCCCTCAAGGTCAATATGGGTGGCCTTCACTGGCGTGCGGTCGGAAGCGCCAGCCCACTCAGCCGTCTCCTTGCTGACCTTGCCATACCGGAACCACTCCAAGAAAACTTGCTGGAACATCTCTGGCTGGTCTGACTGGCCCTGGTGGCCACACTGGTCGGGGAAAAAGCACTGGATGTTTTTCAGTCCCATTTCATCTTGGGCGAATCCGTTCTCCACTGGGCTGAGCACATCCTGTTTGCCGTAGAGGTTGATTCCAGGGAGGGTCATGCTGTCGAAGCGGCCCTTGCCGGTGGTCTTCTGACGCAGGTTGGGGTCATTTATAACGTTCTCTCGTCCCGCAGACAGAGCCTCGAAGGACTCCTTCTGCCGCAGGGCTGCGTCGTTACGCATCTTGATTAGCTCGGGCCAGATGACGCCCTGCTTAAAGATAATACCCTCCATCAACTCGCGCATGCTCTGCTCGGTACCGTCCCACGGTGGGCGGTTGTAGCTGGGGTTGGGCGTAAACTTACCGTCCTTGCCCGTAATGCGCTTGGCCGGGTCGGCCAAGTCGGCCCACCCGCCGGCGATGAGCGCGAAGCTGATGACCCGTTCTGGGTAGCGTTGAATGAACTGGACAGAGTTGCCACAGCCCATGGAGTTCCCGCTAAGGTGAAACTTATCGAGACACAGAGCGTCGGCAAATTCCTTCACGAATTCGATGTGACTCAGGGTTCCCTCTTGGGGCCAGAACTCCTCACGGGTGTCCGCCAGTCCGAAACCGGGCTGGTCGGGACAGAACACTCGGAACCCGTTGGCTCCCAGGAACGGGGCCATGAAGCGCCATCCCGCCGTGCCCGACGAACCGTTGATCCCACCGTGTAAAAGAATCACTGCCGGACCAGTGTCGCCGGCGGTCATATAGTGGGCGCGCGCGCCGCTGGCCAATCGTACCCACCTGCTCAGAAAGCCGGGAATGTGGACGAGGCCTTCTTCTGTGAGTCCGTGACTCCCACCTTCGGGACTGATTTCTGTGACCATAGGATCTCCCCTCCTCAGGAGTAAGTTGACTGGACAGTATCACTACTGGTATCAGTTGTCCAGCCATCAGATGGAGTGCCAACTACATCTGATTAATAGAGGCCGCGAACGGCTGTGGAGAAAGGGAAAGGAATACGCTTTTGAACAATGAAATCCGAACAAGAAAAAGAAAAGGGTGCCCCTCTCGGGCGCACCCTTTTCTTTAAGCAGCCTCGAAAAACCCTACTGAACCGCGATAACCGCGCCTGCCTCTTCCAACTTGGCCTTAGTCGCATTGGCGTCGTCTTTGGAGACCGACTCCTGGACCGCGACGGGGGCGGACTCCACGAGATCCTTGGCCTCCCGCAGACCCAAGGTAGTCACCTCACGCACCGCCTTGATGACGTTGATCTTGTTGGGGCCGATCTCTTGCAGCATCACGCTGAACTCCGTCTGCTCCTCTTCTCCATCCGCAGCCCCTTCAGCGGCGGCGGGTGCGGCAGCCACCGCCATCGGCGCCGCGCTCACGCCGAACTCCTCCTCCAGCGCCTTCACGAGCTCTGAGAGCTCCAGCACGGAGAGGCCTTTGATACCTTCCATCAATTCGTCTTTAGATAGTGCCATAGGTTCCTCCAGCTCGTCCTTTATTTGATTTCGCTTTTCTCTTCACCTACCGCCTGTTACGCTCAGCCCGCCGCCATCTGGTCGGCTCGGCGTTGCAGAACAGTAGCCAGGCCACGAACGGGGCCGCTCAGAACGGTCACCATCCCGGTGATCGGTGCTTGGAGCCGACCAAGTAGATTTGCCAGAAGTTCCGGCCTGGGAGGAAGTACCGCCAGGGCGGCAAGCTGCCCCGCGCTGATTACCTTCCCATCCATGAATCCATTGCGGATTACCAACCTCGATCGGGTTGCCTTCACGAACTCATCGACGACCTTGGCTGCCTCGATAGGGTCCTCATAACCGAAGACGATACCCGTACTGGCTTCCATAATATCGCCGATCTCTTCAAGACCTGCCGCCTTGGCCGCCAGGGAGGCCAGGCGGTTCTTAACCACCCGGTAGCTCACCGAGCGCTCCCGCAGCCGTCGCCGGAGGTCGGTCAACTCGTTGACGGGCAACCCACTGAAGTCGGTGCTGATAAGCATCGTACTCCGGCGAAAGTCCGCCGCCAGCTCGGCAATTATCTGTCGTTTCTTCTCCGTCGGCACGTCCACTCCTTATCTTATCCAATCCAAGAAAAATGCCCACCTCCGTAAAGACGTGGGCACCTGCCACATGCCTCCCCCAGCTTGGCTGAAGGACGTAGCGTGCACCTCGGCGGGCCTCTTTTGGCTTAGTCCTCTACCTTTCGGTGTAGAAGAACCCGCTGTCTTCGGCGGCAATCTGTGTATTATCAGGAGCCCTACTTGCCCTTAGATCAGCGCAGGGCGAGCGAACTCCAATCCTTTCGGATTAGTCTAACCGCAAGCCAGTAATGCTCGCAAGGTCGAGCGGAATGCTCGGACCCATAGTCGTCGTGAGATACCCTGTCTTGATGAAGGCACCCTTAACCCCCGTCGGCTTGAGCTGGTTCAACGTATCCATCACCGCAACCAAATTACCCAACAGGTGCTCCTCTTCGAAGCTCACTTTCCCTATGGGCGAATGGATAATTGCCGTCCGGTCGATGCGGAGCTCCACCCTTCCCCGCTTGGCCTCCTCAATGGCATCCACCAGCTTATCGGGCTGGACAACGGTACCGGTTCGCGGATTGGGCATGAGACCCCTGCGGCCAAGCAGCCTGCCTAATTTTCCAATCCTGGTCATCATGTCAGGCGTTGCAATCGCCACATCGAAATCGGCCCAACCACCTTCGATCTGGCTGATGAGGTCATCATCTCCAACGTACTCAGCACCCGCTTGCTGGGCCGCCAGCGCAAGCTCCCCTTGGGTAAAGACGAGCACTCGGACAGGCTTCCCCAGCCCATGGGGCAATACGGCCATGCCCCGGAGTTGCTGGTCGGCGTGACGCGGATCAGCATTGGTGCGCAGGTGCAATTCCACCGTCTCGTCGAAGGCCGCAGTGGACGTTTTTTTGGCTAGTTCCACCGCTTCCTCGGGCCCATAGAACTGGCTAGCATCCACCAAGGACGCTGCCGCTTGATACTTCTTGCTACTTCGAGGCTTGACCATAAGCTTACCCTTCGACCTCCACACCCATACTCCGGGCCGTGCCTTCGATGATCTTCATCGCCCCCTCTATATCGGCGGCGTTCAGGTCCTTGAGCTTCGTCTCCGCTATCTCCCTGATAGTGGAGCGATTGATACTCCCCACCTTCTCATGCCGGGCCCGAGCGCTGCCCTTCTCTACATCCAGGGCCTTGCGGATGAGCTCCGGTGCGGGGGGGGTCTTCGTTACAAAGGTGAAGGAGTTATCCTCGAACACCGTGATATCTACCGGAATGATGGTCCCCGCCTGATTAGACGTGCGAGCGTTGTATTCCTTGATGAACTGCATGATGTTAAGACCGTGCTGCCCCAATGCGGGGCCGACCGGCGGGGCCGGAGTGGCCGAGCCTGCCGGGAGCTGAAGCTTAATCACGGTCCGGACACGTTTTGCCATCTAAATCTTCTCCACTTGCAGGAAATCCAACTCCACCGGCGTTTCCCTACCAAAGAAGGAGACGATTACCCGCACCTTCCCCTTGTCTTCGTCGATGTGATCGACCGAGCCCAAGAAATCGGCGAACGGGCCCGTGGTGATACGCACCGGCTGACCAGCGGTCAGCGCAACACGAATACGCGGCTCCTTGACCTCCATCCGGGTGAGGATCTGCTCAACCTCCCGTTCCTCAAGAGGAACAGGCTTGGGCCTGCGCTCCCGCTCATCCTCCGCAGAAACGAATCCGGTAACGCCAGGCGTCTCGCGGACCACTCGCCAACTATCGTCGTCCATCAACATCTGAACGAGAAGGTAACCGGGAAAGACCTTGCGCTGGACGGACTTCCTGCGTCCGTCTTTAATCTCGATTTCCTCTTCCGTGGGAATGACCACCTGGTGAATCTTGTCCTTGGCATCCATCGAGTCGATACGAATCTCAAGGTTGCGTTTTACCCGATCTTCCTGACCGGAGTAGGTATGGACGATGTACCAGTTTAACGTGGGTTGGACAACAGATTGTTCGACCATCAACTCCTCCAGCGGCCCCCCTAAAAGAGGAACCGGCTAGCCAGCCGGCCCAGTCCAAAGTCCCACAAGCCCACGAAAATACCGACAATCACTGCAACGCTCAACACCAGCAAGGTGAGACGTATGGCCTCTTCGCGAGTGGGCCAAGTTACCCTGCTCAACTCGCTGAAGACCTCTGCAATGAACTGGAAGCGTCGGCGGCGTTGCCGCGACACTCCCTCATCCATGGCGCTCCGGAGTGGATTTCGGCCTGCTGATACCATTTTTATCGCACCTCACGGTGCAGTTTGTGTGCGCGGCATCTGGGACAAAACTTGTTCAACTCAAGCCTGCTTGGGTCGTTCCGGCGGTTTTTCTCTGAGTGATAGGTCCGCTCCCGGCAGTCGATACACGCCAGGTTAATTAGGACCCTCACTCCACCCCGCTTCTTCGCCATAGCCGATTAGTCCGTCAACTTAGTAATGACACCAGCGCCCACCGTTCGCCCACCCTCACGGATGGCGAACCGAAGGCCCTCTTCCAGGGCAACAGGAGCAATCAGTTTCAACTGGACGCTCACATTGTCGCCAGGCATCACCATCTCGACCCCGTCCGGTAGGGCAATCTCACCGGTCACGTCGGTGGTACGGATATAGAACTGCGGTTTGTAGCCGGTGAAGAAGGGGGTGTGCCTGCCGCCCTCTTCCTTGCTCAATACGTAAACCTCGGCGCTGGCCTCCTTCAGCGGACGGATACTGCCTGGTTTGGCCAGTACCTGGCCCCGCTCAATATCGTCACGCTCCACGCCACGCAGCAGCGTACCCACCGCATCGCCCGGCTCGCCCTCATCGAGAAGCTTGTGGAACATCTCCACACCGGTGACCACCGTCTTGCGGCTGTCCTTTATCCCCACGACTTCAACTTCGTCACCCGGGTGAACGGTACCCCGCTCTACCCGGCCGGTCACCACGGTGCCCCGGCCCTTGATGCTGAAAACATCCTCCACTGGCATGAGGAAGGGTAGCTCCTTGGGCCGATGGGGGATGGGAATGTACTCGTCCAAGGCCTTCACCAATTCATGAATAGGTGCGTATTCAGCTGCGGCGGCGTCAGTCGACTCGGATTCCAAGGCAGCCAAGGCGCTCAGGCGGATGATGGGGGTATCATCTCCAGGGAAATCGTACTTGACCAAGAGCTCGCGAATCTCCATCTCTACCAGTTCCAGGAGCTCTGGATCCTCCATCATGTCAACCTTATTAAGGGCAACCACAATCTTGGGCACTTCCACCTGTCGCGCAAGCAGAATGTGCTCCCTGGTCTGAGGCATGGGACCATCGGGGGCACTCACCACAAGGATAGCGCCGTCCATCTGGGCCGCACCGGTAATCATGTTTTTGATGTAGTCGGCGTGACCAGGACAGTCGACGTGGGCGTAATGGCGGTTTGCCGATTCGTACTCCACGTGGGAAATAGCAATCGTCACTCCACGGGCCTTCTCTTCAGGAGCGCTGTCAATAGTATCGAAGGCGCGAAACTGCGCTCCTCCGGCCAAAGCCAACACTTTAGTTATCGCAGCTGTAAGGGTGGTTTTTCCATGGTCCACGTGACCAATGGTTCCAACGTTGACATGGGGTTTGTTGCGCTCAAACTTCTGCTTCGCCATTTGCCTGGTCTCCTCCGAACTGGTGTTACCGTCCCGTCTGTTTCTACTCAATACTGGTCTGGAGCCCACAATCGGACTCGAACCGATGACCTCGTTCTTACCAAGAACGTGCTCTGCCACCTGAGCTATGTGGGCGAATCTTCGGACCCTCTAGACCTGGCCCTTCGCCTCTCGCTCCGCACATCCCTGTGGTTACAAGCCGTGGTGGAGGGGGAGGGATTCGAACCCCCGAAGCCCGAAGGCGCCTGATTTACAGTCAGGTGGCTTTAGCCACTCACCCACCCCTCCCGAAGGGCCAGCATGTAGTGTAGCACAAGGCTTCCGCCCGCAACTCCTAGAAAACCCCTGTCGTTCCGGCAGGAACTTCCTCAAGTAGCACCTTTCCGATAAGAACCCTTCCTGCGTGATAGTGGAGCCCGAGGAGGGACTCGAACCCACAACCTGCTGATTACAAATCAGCTGCGCTACCGTTGCGCTACTCGGGCAGGCGCGTACTATGCTCAAACTAAAAAGGACGGCCACCTGGCCGTTCCAAGAGTCAAGTATATGTAGAAGGAACGCAGGCGTCAAGGCAATCGTGCCCCCTTTGAGAACAGAATGGCTTCCTTTTTCCTCTATCGCTCGATACTCTTCCTTTCAATAGAAGAGCATATCTTCGTTTATGCGAAATACACTCGATAAAGGCATGCACCTTCATTCGAGGAGGTCATATGAGGCCTGGATTCATTTTTATCATCCTTTTCCTCCTGCTGACTCTGGTCTACCGCCAGTTGTCGGATTCCCTGGGCTCCGTTGCCATTTTCATCGTTCAGGCCATCATCACTGTGGCCATCCTGACAGCCGCAACCTGGTGGCGCCGTCAGCAGCGCGCGGCAAGGTCGCTGCTCTCCGCGCGCGATCGCGATGAGGCAAACACATCAGCCGCGGATGAAACGACAAACAAGCCCGTCTGAGAGGGGCCCCATCTCCGCTTCTTCCCGCTCCTACAGCGTCCTCAATCGTTTGACCGCAACGGCGGCAACACCCGACAGCGCCACAAGCCCAAGCCCACTTAGGGTCAATGCCGCGCTAATGCCCGCCAACGAGGCGATGGCGCCCACCTGTAACTGACCGGCCGGCGCGGTGCCAATGGCAAGCACCCACGATCCCATGGCACGTCCGCGTAAGTGATTGGGCACGCTGCGTTGCATCAGCGTCTGCGTGAGCACGTCGGTGGTGGTCGAAAGCACGTTGATCACTGTGACCGCGATACTGACGGTTACTAAGGTCTCTACCCACCCGAGACTCATTACGGCGAGACCAAAGAGCGGCAACACCGTCAGGAGGAGAAGTCCCTTTCGGTGGACTTCGCCCATGACCGAGAGCAGGATGATTCCGAGAATACCACCCACGGAGCGAAAGGCGTGCAGCACGCCCAGCCCGGCGGCGTCGATGTGCAAAACGTCACGAGCGATGCTGGGCAGCAGCACCTGATGGGAGAAGCCGAAAAACTCCACGGAACTTGCGATGATGACCAACATCAGCAACGAGCGGTTATGGCGCAACTCGCTTAAATGCTCCCGCATATTGTGCCACCACGACGTGCCCACATCAGGAGCCGCCTGACCCCGCGAGCGCAGCGGCAGGAGCAGAAGCACAGCCACTAAATAGCTTGATGCAAGCAGCAGAAAGGATACGCCGGCTCCGAACCGGTCAACGCCGAACCCAGCAATTAGGGAGCCCGACAGCATCCCCAGCCGCATAGCCAGAGTAACGAAGGCAAGCCCACGAATAGCATGCTCCGGGCCGACGATATCGTAGGCGAAGCTCTGCCGCGTGGCCTGGAGCATGGCCCGCAAACCGCCCATTGCGAAGGCCACCACCAGGATGAGCCAGAGCCCGGCCACGTCCACCAACAAGAGCAGACCCAACAGGCCAATAGCCACGGCCATGAAAAGATTTAACAGCCGCATCAGAACTCGGCGGTCGAACCGGTCGGCCAGCGCTCCCGCAGGAACGCCCACCAGGAGCTGAGGCGCCATGCGAACCCCCAAGGCCAACCCCACCATAAAGGGAGAGTCGGTGCGTTCCAGCACCAGCCAACTGACCGTGACCAACTCGCCAATAATGCCCGTCTGGGTAAAAATGGTCGAAAGCCACAGGAAGCGGAAATCCCGGTACTGCATGCCGGAAATGCGGAAAAGGTTGCTCACCCACCGGGGGCTAAGCACGCGATGGGATGCGCTACCCATGGGGTTGAGAGACAACACCAGACGGGGCTTTTGTTTCCCTCCCCGCCTCAAAAGTCTCAACCAGGGCGCACCTCAAATCCCCACATCCACCGTCATCACTGCGCCCGTCAATAGCTCCACCGCTCTGACGGCGTGGTTATTGGTGTCCGCCACATAGAGCCATCCGCCTAAGACGCTCAACCCTCCCGGCTCATAGAGCTGCGCCTGCAACGACGTGCCATCAACGAGGCCCTGCTCGCCCGTGCCCGTTACCGTCGTGACATTCCCCGTGCCAAGGTCAATGCGCTTGATCTTACTGTTGTAGGTATCGGCTACGTAAATCGTGCCCTCACGAACATCAACTCCCAAGGGATGCTGAAGGTGAGCGTCGGCGCCAGGACCGTCGCTATCGCCGAAATCGAAGAGCCCCCGTCCGACGAGGGTCGTGACTCGGTCTTTCGATAAATCTGCACTCCGGACGGCGCTGGTCTCGCTATCGGCGAAGTAGAGCACTCCGCCCTCTTCGGCAAGGCCGCTGGGCTGGGCCAGAGCTGCGGTCCGGGACGGGCCATCGGTGATGTTCTCCGCGCCGCTCCCCACTGAGGGCCACATGTTAAAGGTGGTCAAATCCAGGGTCCAAAGCTGATGGGTGCCCGCCATGGCGATGTGTAGCTCGTTTTCGATGAGAACCAGGTCCCACGGCGAGCGCAGGTCGATTTCAGCGGCTTCTCCGCCAGCGCTTGGGCCCTTGCCCTGCCTGCCAGTGCCAGCAATGGTCTCGACGATGCCCTGGGCCAGGTCCACTCGGCGGATGGCGTGGTTCTCAGTGTCGGCCACGTACAGCACCTCGCCGTCCAGGGCCATGCCCTGGGGCCGATTGAACTGCGCGCCGTCCAGAGTGCCATCGGCCAGGCCCTCATCTCCACTCCCGATGAAGGTGGTGACCTTGCCTTCCAGGTCGGTCACCAGTATACGGTGATGACCGGAGTCAGCGATGAACAGTCGCTGGCCTACGCCGTCGGCAAGAATCTTCCCCGGAAAGCTGAGCAGAGCATCGGGTGTTTTCTCCAAGGCGAAGCTCAAAGGCGCGCGATCCAGCAGGCCAGCCACTTCGTACTCCCGGACCATCTCGGCGATGAGCGGCTCACCTTCGTCGAAGGTCAACTCCCCGGACGACTTCCCCACCACCTTGCCCTGGGGGTCGATATATATCAGCGTAGGCCAGGCGCGGACTCCGAAGGACTGCCAGACCCGCATGTCATAATCGTTGATGACCGGGTGGCTGACGCCGTAGCGCAAGATGGCCTGGCGGATGTTTTCCGTGGAGCGCTCCTGGTCGAACTTGGCGGAGTGGACGCCCACCACGGCCAGCTCTTCAGGGAAACGGGCCTCCAATCGGCGCAGGTGGGGGATGATGTGCATACAATTGATGCAGCAGTATGTCCAGAAGTCGAGGATGAGTACCTTACCTCGAAAGTCGCTGAGGGCCAGGGGCTTCTGGGTGTTGAGCCACTCCAGGTCGCTTGGAAGCTCCGGGGCGTTGACGGTGCCAGCGTACTTAGTCGATGCCACGGTCCTCTCCTTTCGGGATGCGCGCCGTCATCTTTTTACAAATTTTATTGATGCCGCCTGCATTGTAGCGCAGGAAACTTCCATTGCTGAAATTTACCGAGCGCTGATATAATAAGGGTTAGCTTTTCATCCTCAAGCTGCGGCAATCGTACGGGATAACACAGCCCAAGTGGCAATCACCTATACACCTGCCGTCAAAGCGTAGTCACCATCTTTAAACCGAATACCACCGGAATGACTAGCGTGATTGTGCCCGCCTATAAGGAAGGGCACATCATTCAACGTACCGTTGACGAATTGGCCAGGGTTCTGGATAGCTGTGTGCCCGATTACGAGATCATCGTGGTGGACGACGGCAGCCCTGATGACACCTGCAAGGTGGTTACCGAGATGGCCGCGCGCAGCCCCCACGTGCACATTGAGACCTACACCAAAAACCACGGAAAGGGATACGCCCTCCGCCACGGCTTCAACGCCTCCCAAGGCCAGACCATCGTCTTCTTCGATGCCGATTTGGATATCCCAGCGGACTGCATCCCGGTCCTCCTCCAGCGATTGGATATGGCCGATTGCGATGGAATCGTCGGTTCCAAGATGCACCCCGAGTCGGTGGTTGACTACCCGTGGACGAGGCGAGCGTTCAGTCAAGCTGCCCACCTGTTCGTATGGAGTCTGCTCCAAATCTCGGTCAAGGACACCCAGGTGGGACTCAAGGCCTTCCGTAGGCCGGTTTTGGAACGGATAATGCATCTGCCTCATGTCGATGGGTTCGCCTTCGACATCGAATTGCTTGCGCTGGCCCAAAAGGCTGGGTTCAAGGTCACTGAGGGGCCCGTCCACATCGAGTATGGGCACTTTGCGAGCACGGTCACGCCGTCCTCCATCGCCCGGGCATTGATGGACACCCTGGGCATTTTCTATCGCATCCGAATTAAAGGGGTCACGTTTGAAGAAGACAATAGAAAACACTAAACCTCCCCGCGTCTCCATCATTATTCCCTGCAAGTCCGTCGGAGACTATGCTGAAGAGTGCGTCGCGTATTGCAATCAACTGGACTACCCCGACTTTGAGATCATCGTTCTGCCGGATGAACTGCCGGAGAACGTGTCCCTAAGCGGAGTCACCATCATTCCGACGGGGCCGGTAGGCCCATCCCAAAAACGCGACCTGGCCGGGTCGCGTTCCACCGGAGAGATCTTCGCTTTCATCGATGACGACGCCTACCCCCAGCGGGACTGGCTCACCCATGCCGTCCTGCCCTTCTCCGATGACAAAGTGGGGGCCGTGGGCGGGCCTGCGATCACACCGCCTTCCGACGCGCTACTCCTCCAGGCCAGCGGCGCCGTCTACCAATCGCTGCTGGGCGGTGGTCCCCACGCCTATCGCTACGTGCCCGGCAGCCGCAGGGAAGTGGACGACTACCCCAGCTGCAACCTGCTAGTCCGCAAGTCGGTCTTCCTTGAAGCGGGCGGGTTCGGCACGGAATACTGGCCGGGTGAGGACACCAAGCTGTGCCTGGCCATCACCAAGCACCTGGGCAAGTCTATCGCCTATGAGCCGAAGGCCCTGGTCTACCACCACCGTCGAAACCTCTTCCGGGGTCACATGAAGCAGGTGGCCAGCTACGCCTTGCACCGTGGATTTTTCGTTAAACGATTCCCGGAGACCTCCCGGAGGCTCAGCTACTTCATGCCATCGTTGTTCGTTGTCGGACTCTTAGCGGGCCTTCCATTCCTTTTCGTTTCCGGCCTCCGTGAACTCTACCTGGCCGCCATTGGCCTGTATTTGGCACTCGTGATAATATCCAGTGCAGTCGTATCGATCAGGCACCCCAGGCTATTCATACTGGTGATAGTGGGGACGATATTCACTCAATTGACCTACGGTGCGTGGTTCCTGAAAGGCCTGACGAGCCGAAGCCTTGCACGATGAAACCGAGAGACTCAGTTTCATGCTTTGCGTTTACCTGAACCACGCCTAAGCCGCGCACACATCCGGAGGGAACATTATGCGGGTCGCAATCAGTTTCCCCCCGTTCGAGAGTAAAAAAGGAATCCCCCTTCTCAGCCAGAACCGCCAGTATCAGGTGTTTTCCACGCGGGAGAGCTCCGGCGGTGGAGTGACCGGGCTGCTCAACAAGTTCGTCGGAAACAACGCCACCGTTATTTTTCCGCTGCTTCCGGCCCACGCGGCCACCCTCCTCAGCCTACATGGGCATGAGGTCGCGTGGTTGGACGGTATCGCCGAGGGCTGGGACTGGGAGGAGTACTGCCGTCAGGTGGAGCTTGCCCGGCCTGAGTTAATGCTGATCGAGACCAAGACCCCCTCATCCCGACCCATCTATAATGCCATCACCAACCTCAAGGCTCGCTTTCCGCATATGCGAATTGTCTTGGTGGGCGACCACATCACCGCCTTCCCGGAGGAGCCCTTCCTTTACTGCAATGTCGACTACACCATGCGCGGTGGCCAATTCGACTTCGCCTTACTCAATTTGGTGAACTTCCTGTCCGGCAAGGAGGACCTGGCCAGCGGCGTGTTCTGGAACGATTGCGGTACCTTCAAGAACTCAGGCCCCATGCCGAACCCGCCGACGTATGCGCAAACACCGCCCCACATCGACCGTGAGCTGGTGCACTGGAAGCTCTACGCCTACCGCAACGGCAACTTCCTGAAGACTCCCGGCACCTACGGCTGGGCCATCGGCTCAACAGGGGGCGATTGCTGGTGGCGCAGACCCGTATCCGGAGGCCCCACCCACGGGGGAGGCGGCTGCACCTTCTGCTCATGGACCAGCTTTTTGCCTACCTTCTCGGTTCGTCCGGTGGAGGACTACCTAGATGAGCTAGAAGGGCTCGCCGCCATGGGCATTAAGGAAGTGTTCGACGATACGGGCACCTTCCCCACAGGCCGGTGGTTGAAAAAGTTCTGCGCCGGCTTCAGAGAGCGCGGGCTGCACAAGGTGCTCATGATGGGCTGCAACATGCGCGCCGATGCCCTGACCCGCGCTGAGTACGAGATGCTTGCGGAATCAAACTTCCGTTTCATCCTCTATGGCATCGAATCGTCCAACCAGCGCTCGTTGGACATGCTCAACAAGGGCACTACTCCCCAACAGCAACGTGACTCTCTCAAGTGGGCCAGCGAAGCGGGCCTTGAGCCCCATGCCACCATCATGATGGGCTACCCTTGGGAGACCTACGAGGAGGCCAAGCAGACGGTGGACCAGGCCGGAGAGTGGTTCAGCCGGGGCTGGATCAACACCCTCCAGGGCACCATCGTCATACCCTACCCCGGCACTCAGCTCTACGCCCAAGCGCGGCAGAACCATTGGCTGCGCTTCGACGGTCCCGATAACTGGCATCGATTCGACATGCGCGAGCCTGTCCTCACTTCACTGGCGGAACCCGACGAGATTCTGGGGCTGGTCCAGTCGCTATACACCAGCTTTCTGACGCCCAAGTATCTGATGCGGAAAGCCAAAGATGTGGTGAAGAGCCGGGCCCATTTCCAATACTATGTTGTCCGCGGTTCCAAATACTTGGTGGGCCACCTGCTGGACTTTCGCAAAGGGCAGACCCCCGAAGCTACCGCCGCAGGGCCAGCGACCGGTGTCGCCGATCTGCCGGTGGAGCTTTACACAGCGGGCGGGTCCACGGCGTCGGTTCCGGTCGACCTCATCTCCTCTAAGCTCGAGCCAGCCGTTATGGCCAGCGCCGAGCAGGTGCCTGACGGAGTGAGCCGTTTATGAGACCCACGGGACACATCATCCTCGCGGCGGCGGTGGGTGTGGGTGTCGCGACAGCTACTGGCTCTCCGTGGGCCCTCGCCACGACCATCGGCACCGGCGTCTTCGTGGACTCCGACCACACCCTCGATTACTACCAGTGGTTTGTTCGAGG
>Ga0302123_10000486_pt1 | contig 31580 bp, 22 predicted proteins | sample CB21_321_MG_FD_203109 | JGI IMG/M metagenome (GOLD analysis project Ga0302123, IMG submission 203109) | Marine microbial communities from Western Arctic Ocean, Canada - CB21_32.1 | ecosystem: Environmental > Aquatic > Marine > Oceanic | place: Canada: Western Arctic Ocean | collected 2017-09-28 | reverse complement strand
ACAGTCGCCACCATCGGTGCCATCGATGCTGAGGGCATCGACGCTTCGGCCGGGCTCGAGTACGTCTGGTGTTCGGCCACCGGAGCGTCAGTTGCCGGTAACTACGTGCTGAACATAACAGAAGCCACGGACACTGCGTTTGCCGATATCTCGGGCAACGTTGCGGTCGTGGTGAGCTCGACTACGGGCGGCTGCCATCCGTCGGCCGATGCTGACGATGTGTGCCTGACTGTGACGACAACCAACCCGTAATTCTGAAAGCATGAAACGCCGGCCTCGTGCCGGCTGAGCTCCAAGGGAGGGAGGCGCTGCTTGCGCCTCCCTCTTTTTTTTGGCCGCCCTCGCGGCACCGTCCCCCCGGCAGACCCCCCGCAGGCCCCGGCAAATCGCAAAGCAGACGCCATAGCGGGTCCTAATCAGGGGCCGCAGGGCAAAAAAACTGGTAGCGCCGCCATCTCTTGCTGGTCGATAATGGTTGGAGACATGGGTCCTCGTCGACCCCTTGTACAAGTATACGGCAAGCGAGAAAATGACATGAAGAACAGCGCCACTACGTCACGAAACACCAGCAACACGTCGAACCTGCTTTCGACAGTTGCCCTGACCTCGGCCCTCGCCCTGGCGGCGCTGGGGTCGGGCTGCAACGGCGACCTGGTTGTAACCACTACCTCTTCGACGGTGACCGTTAGTTCCACCTCCTCCACCAGCTCTACCACCACCAGCAGCACCTCGACCACCAGCACCAGCACCACCACGCTGCCAGGTTCATCGCTGGAGTTTACTTTCAGCACCCCCGACTCCGAGCTTGATGTGCACGCCATTGGCTTCAGCGTGGACTACTCGGCCCTGGCCTCGCTGGGCGGATTTTTCGGCGACGGATCGTCGGTCAACTGTACGGCCACGCCCTTGGGTGCCGAGTCTGCCTTCAACAACGATTCGAGCAGCTCTACGCTCAGCGCCGGCATCATCCACGTGACTGGCTTCAATACACCCGCCGAACTGGCGAGCTGCGAGTTCAGAACCACGCTGCCCTTCCTCCCCGACCCCGCCACGCTGGAGTCTGACTTCATATTGACAGTGACCGAGGCCTCCGGCCCGGGACTGGTGCCAATAGTGCCCTTACCGTCGGTCGACATTACCGCCGGCGATGTGACGCTGCCCACCACCACGACCACTCTCGCGCCAGGCAGCACGACGACCACCACCGTGGGAGTAACGACCACCACTTCGACCACCACCACGACCCTGCCCGCGGCCGGCAACTGGGAGATCGGCCTGCGTCTGGACGACGCCGTGACTTTTGGCAGCCTGACTTTCACGCTCGACTACTCGACGGCTTCGGGCGAAATGGTCGGTTCTGGAGCTGACGTGCAGTGCGCGATAATTCTTGACGCCCTCCTTGCCGGTGTTGGCTTGAGCGCTTTTAACGACGACGAGTCCACCCGCATCATCACGGCCGGGTTCTTATCGCCCGGCGGCGGGACCGGCCCGGTAGAGCTGGCCACCTGCACCTTCAACGGCAGCCAACCGACTGCTGGCGACTTTACTATCATCGTTACCGAGGCCGTGGCCACGGATTTTACGGCCCTGATCCCTACCCCTTCGGTGAGCGTCTCCTCGATAAGCCAGTTACCATAAGTAACTGTAACTACTGAGAAAAGCACTGGACTTACCCTCCCCGGGCGGGTTAGCCTCGGGCTGTAGGCTGTCGGAGTGGCAGGCGCCGCAGCCCGGTGGGCCAAAAATTTCCCCCCCCCGCCTGTTGTCTGAGCCCCCCGCACTCTATAGATAGTCTTCTTTCCGAGCCTGCTCGGAACGACTAAGGGGAGTGAGGTAATCTTGATGACGAGTTTTCGTGCGGTATTCGCGGCCGGCTTGACGGCTGCCATTTTTGTTCTCGTAACGGCCATACAGGCCCCGGCAGCGGGCTGCGGCGACCCGGCCCCGCCGCCCGACGGCGACGGCAACGTCACCGCGGCAGACGCGCTTTACTGCCTGCAGATGGCTGTCGGCAGTCAGCCCGTGGACCTCACCACCTGCGATACTGACGACGGCGGTACGGCCGCGGCTTCGGACGCGTTGCGCATACTGCAAAAGGCCGTGGGCCAGACGGTCACACTGACCTGCCCCGGCGGCGGCAGTGGCAGCGCCTCGGGACTGGCCTGCACCTCGGCCGAGTTCTTCCCCCTGGGAGATTCGGAACTCGATTCGGGCACCACCGGGCTGGGCCACAACGCGACCCTGGTCGAAGGCTTCTCCTTGACCTTCGAAAACCCCAAGGCCTGCGTAGCTGGCGCCACACCCGGCGCCGACTGCTCCGTTGACGCCAACTGCGGCGGCGGTACCTGCGATGTCACCTGCGACTGCGACGGCACCGATGATTGTGAAATCCGCGGCCCGGCCCTGCAGGGACTTTGCCTTACCACGCTGGAACCCTGCGATTCGGGATCCGAATGTGTAAGCGGCCAGTGTGAGCGCTTCTTCGGCTCTCCGTTGCCGCTCAGCTCGGGCGGAGTACCGGTCTGCGTTACGACCTATTTCAATGCCGACATAGTGGGCACGGCCAACCCCGGCACCGGCCAAGGTGAAGCCGTGGCCAGTCTGCGCAGCCGCGTGCACCTGGGTCTGCAGAGTGACCAACCCTGCCCGCGTTGCGGGCATCTGGACGATGCCCCTGAAGTGGGCGATACCTTCGTCTGTGAAGGCGGCCCCCATGATGGTGACAGCTGCACGGTAGGCGGATTCAGCCCCAAGTTCGGCGGCGTGTCCTTTGACTGCCCACCCGACGTCACGACCAATGTGTCGGGACAGGGCCTGGCCATCATCTTCCCGAAGGTGACCACGCGTACCGACAGCCAGACGGCCTCGCTGCAGTGCGCGCCCCCGTTCAACCTGAGCGGAGTCTGCACTCATAACTTCGCGCAGGCCTGCTCGCTGGACTCGGAGTGCCAGGCTGTACATCCGAATTCGACCTGCGGTTTCTTCTGCCACTGTGGCTTCTGTGCTACTGCCGCGGCACCGCAAGGCGACCCCGACCAGCCCTGCTTCAACGACGGCCAGTGTTCGGAAGGGGGCAGCACCTGCATACAGGGTACGGGCTCGGTACCGGCTAACGCTGCCCAGACCAAGCCCAACGGCTGCACGGTAGGGTTCTGCGGAAACGACGTGGCCGAAGAATGCCACGACAAAACCCAGGGCAGCTGCTCGGACAAAGCCTACCTGGCCTGTTCAAACGACCTTGAGTGCGCGACCCAGGGCGCTGGCACCTGCGTGATAGTGCAGACGCCATGCTTCGAAGGCACCATAACCCGCACTGGAGTGGCCTCGGCGGTTGGCAGCCACTGCATGGGCGGCGACATAAACAACGACGCTCCCTGCACGAGCGACGCCGACTGCGCGGCGCCCGCGACCTGCCAGGCAGATACCTCCAGGCCGACCACGGCTTCGCTGTTCTGCATACCGGCCACGGCCAGCGGCGCGATCAACAGCGCGGCTGGACTGACCGGGCCAGGGGCTATCTCCTTCCACAGCGAGCTGTTCCTGTGTCGTTGCGGCGACCTCGTGGAGGGCTGCACCGAGGAATGTGACGACGGTGGCAGCTGCCTGGGCGGCGCCAACGATGGGCTTGCCTGCAGCGCGGCCACCGACTGCCCCGATGGCCGCTGCCGGCCGCAGGGCGGTGACGGCTGTGACGAGAACTGCAAGACCGAGTAGGCCTGCTTCTCGGCTGAACTGACTGAGAGCAGCGGCGCGGGGCCACCCCCTGCTGCCGTGGCAGCTTTCGCTCTCCCGGGCCCGGCCCCGCTACCCGCGGGCCTGGGCCCTTCTTTTTGTACGCTCGCAAATTGGTGGAGCGGGAACGGTTTTTGCCTTAAAATGGTAGACAGCCAAGTGAACTGCATTGTCTACAGAAGGTTTTTCTCAAGAAGCACGGCAGCCCTGCTGCTGTGCGCGGGCAGCCTGCTGTCCTGCACGGGCTCGCCCGACCCCATCGATGTAACCCTGCGGGTCGACCAACCCCTGCACTCGCTGTCGTCAGCTGTTTTCACTGTTAACTATTCCAACTCGGGAGCCGAGCCCCTGTCCTCAGGTGGCGTGCCTGCCTGCTTTGCCCTGCACCCGGGAATGACGACCGGCTTCTCGGACGACGGCCACGGTACTCTCACTGTGAGCGTAAGCTCGGCGTCATCGTTTTCTACCCCGCTGGACCTGGCCGCCTGTCGCATGCTCCCCCTCTCCGAGGGAATCGGCCACCGCGCGGTGGCCCACGGGCTGAGGGTAGCGGTGCGCAGCGCCATTTCATCGGACGGTAGCGCGCTTGAGCACAGCGAGCTCACGCCAGGCGACAAGGCCAACCGCAGGATGGCCAGGGCCGATAGCCCGCGCGGCCCGGCTGGCAAGGGCGCAGCTACATCGCCGAGGCCCGCTGGCCTACCCTCGACTGCTGGCTCGGCCTCCAGCCCAGCTGCCGGCTCCCGCCGCGAGAGCAACGCGTCACAGGGTAGCGGCTCTCCAGCGACGCGGGCCGCCGGTTCGTCCGGCGCTGCTGAGAGCAACCCCCGTGTTGGCGGCAGCGCCGGTAACAACACCGCCAACAACACCGCCAACAACACCGACAGCACCCGACAACAGGTCGTGCGAGACTGGCAACGCGAAGCCGAGACCGACCGGCTCCGCGCCGAAGAGCAGCGCCATAACGCTGGCGGCACCTTATACCAGGGGCAGGACGACCCGGGACAGGATGACCCGGGGCAGGATGACCCGGGGCAGGAAGACGACGGGCAAGCGAGCGACAACCAACCCCAGGATGACGGCCAGGACGACAACCCCGCGCCTCCACCGGCCGACCCGGTGACCTATGAGCTCAGGCTGGCGGTCACCACCAGCGGCGTCGCGCTGGGTGCTCTGCAATTCGAGCTGAGGCACCTCGGCGCCAGCGGGGGTTTCGTGGGCCGAGGAGGCTCGGTGGAGTGCAACGGCAGCATCTCCGGCGTCATGGCGACCTTCAACAACATAGGCAACGGCAAGATAAAGGGCGCGATCATCGACATCGAAGGCTTTCCCGTGCCCTCGGAAGTCGCCACCTGTTCTTTCCGCACCAGCGAAGACCTCTTCCCCGGCAGTTTCGACATAACGGTAATCGAAGCCACCGACGCCGACCTCGGCGGCAACGGCCAATCGCTTGACCCCTTTCCGGCCATGGCGGTGGTCGACGTGCGCGAGCTCAACTGAGGACCCCGGTCGTGATCCGGGCCGGCAACTCCGCTCGCCTGACCTCAGCCACCTCGCTGGTATTGGTCACCCTGACACTGACCGCGCTCAGCTTCGCCGCATGGGGCGGCTCGATCAACGGCGGCTTCGTCTCCGACGACCGCAACGCGATAATTTTTAACCAGTTGGTCACCGGCCCCCTGCAGCCGGCCCAGGTGTTTACCACGCCATCCTGGTGGGGCGACCAACGCTCGGGCAGCCCCGGCTACCGACCGCTGGTGACGCTGAGCTTCGCGGTCAACCACGCCGTTGGCGGTCTCTACCCGGCCGGCTACCACGTGGTCAACATACTGCTGCACGCGTTGGTGGCGCTGCTGGTCTACCTGCTGGCCCTGGAGCTGGGCATGGGTGTGGCCGCCGCGCGCATAGCCGGCGCGGCCTTCGTACTGCTGCCCATACACTCTGAGGCGGTCGTGTGGACAGTGGGCCGGGCCGAGCTGATGTCGGCGGTGGCCTGGTGCTCGGGCCTGCTGGCGCTGCTGAGCTACCGCCGCGGAGCTGCTCCGGGGGGCACCGGCACCGATTCGAGGTGGCAGACCTCGCTGGCCCTGCCGCTGCTGGCCGCGGTGGCCCTGTTTGCCGGCCTGTTGTGCAAGGAGAACGCCATCACCCTGCTGGCCGTACCGCCGCTGTGCGCCCTGTTTCTCGCCCCGGAGGGCCGTAGACGCGACCTGGTGGCGTTCGTGGCCCTGCTGGCCCCTGTGGGCGCCTGGCTGTACCTCAGGTGGCAGGTATTGCCCCTTTTTGACGACAGGCCGGGCGATCTGCTCGATAACCCCCTGTCGCTGCTGCCCCTGGCGGACAGGCTGGCCGGAGCCCTGTCGGTGGCCGGCCGTTACCTCTGGCTCAGCGCCTGGCCCGCGGCGCTGTCGGTGGACTACTCCTGGAATGCCCTCGATATCACCGAGGGCTTCGTGGCCGACCGTTACAGCCTGTTTGCCCTGCTCTCCCTGTCCACCATCAGCCTGGCTGTGCTCAGGTCGCCTGCCGACCAGCGAAATCTCGGCCTGTTCCTGCTGCTGCTCGCAGCCGCTGCCTACTCGGTAGTGTCGAACACCGTGCTGCTGATCGGCACCGTGATGGGCGAGCGGCTGTTCTACCTGCCTACGGTTGCCCTGTGCCTGCTGCCCGCCCCTGCCGTCGCGGGCCTGCTCGAGCGCCACGGGCGCAAGGCCGGACTGCTGGTCGCGGCCGTCGGCCTGGCCTGGTTGCTGCGCGACAACCTGCGCAACCCCGACTGGGCCAACGAGATAAGCCTGTTCGAGGCGACCGCAAAGACCGTCCCGGCAAGCGCGCGGGCGCACATGGAACTGGCCTCGGCCTACGGTCGCGCAGGCCGCGACCGGGAAGCACTGGCAGAGTTCGATCGCACGCTTGAGATAATGCCCGACTACGCGGCGGCCTGGTACAACAAGGGCAACATGCTGGCGAGAACCGGCCAGCTCGCGTTGGCCGAGCGCTCTTACCTGTCCGCCCTCGAAGCGGCCCCCGGGCTGCAGCACGCGCACGTTAACCTCGCCATCGTGTACCAGTCGCAGGGCCGCTGGCCACTGGCGCTCGAGCGTTTTAACGACGCACTGGAGAAGGCACCGCGCGACGCCAGGCTGCTGCTGGGCCGCGCCGATATGCTGCTGAACATGCAGCGCAACGAGGACGCTGCGGCCGCCTACACCCGCCTGCTCAAACTCACGGGGCCGCTGGACGTGGCGCTGGTCAATCGCGGGGTGGCACTGCAGCGCCGGCTGGGCTGCGCGGCCGCGGTGGGCGACTACCTGGCCGCCACCCGCCTGACCCAAAGTGCCCTGCCGGCCGACGCTTCGGGCATAAACGGGGTTTCCCCGGTTATGCAAAACGCGTGGGGCAATGCTAGCTTCTGCCTGCAGGAGCTGGGCCGGACCGACGAGCTGCAGCGCCTGCAAAAGGACTGGGTGTCGATCACCACTCCGGGCCCCTGACCGCTTGAAAATGACTGAGCACGACGCCAGCACGACAAACGCCAGCCCAACTGACAGCAGCCCGCGACTCCTCGGCGCCGGCTTCCTGCTGGCCGCCGCCGCAGTTGGCACCTCGATCGTGCTGGCCTGGATACACGCCGGCCTCGAGTCGGGCGCGGACAACTACACGAGCTTCTGCAACGTCAACGAGTCGGTCAACTGCGACCAGGTGCTCACCAGCCCCTTCGCAGAACTTATGGGCATTCCGGTGGCATGGTACGCCATCGTCGTTTACACGGCCACCGCGCTCTGTTTTGCCGGCGCTGCCAGGTTGGCTTCGCTGGCCGGCAGGCTGGCGGCTCTTCGTGCGGCCTGCGTGCTGGTGCTTGGCTCGTTGGCCTGGTCACTGTGGATGGCGCTGGTGTCGGCCTTCATACTCCACACCGTCTGCCTGGTCTGCAGCGCCCTCTACCTGCTCACCCTGGCGCTGGCCGCTGTGGCCTGGAAAGTCGCGTCGCCCTTTCCGCCGGGTGACCTCGTGCTGGGCCGAGCGTCACTGGCGAGGGTCACTGTGGTCGTGACAATTCTCACTGCGGCTGTAGCGGCCATGAGCGGGCCATCGGCGTGGACCTCGACCTCCCCGGAGGCCAACGACAGCGTGAGCCTGGAACAGATACGCGAATCGCACCCCGACTTTCTCAAGTGGTACCTCGCACTGCCCAGGCGAAGCGGAAGCGCGCCGGCCAGCGATACCGAGGCCGGCGATACCGAAGCCGCGGTCACTATAGTGGAGTTCTCGGACTTTCTCTGCGTTTTCTGCCGCCGCAACGCCGAGATGCTGAGCGGGCTGCTGGAGCGCCGTAGCGGGCAACTGCGCTTGGTACACCGCCACTTTCCGCTCGATACGACCTGCAACGATGGCGTGATCAGGACCATGCACCCCTTTGCCTGCCACGCTGCTGCGGCGGCCGAGTGCGCCGGCGAGCAGGGGCGCTACAACGAGATGTCCACCTTGCTGTTTGCTGACCAGGACAAGCTGCTTCCCACCACCGTGGCAAAGCTCGCGGCCGAGACCGGACTGGACAGCGCTGCCTGGCAGAAATGTATGGACTCCGGCCGGGGCATGGAACGCGTTACCGCCGATGCCCGTGCAGGTGTGGAGCTCGGTGTGAGCTCCACGCCCACCATGTTCTTCAACGGGCGACGGATCGAGGGGGCCTTTGACGGCCCCGGTGGATACGACCTGGCCGTGTTGACCGAGCTGGCCCTGCTGGCGCAGAAAAGCCCGCCGCCCGCAGACTGACGCCGCAGGCCGTCTCGCTCGGGCAGCGCAAAGCAGAGCGCACATCACCCGCCCCTCCCATCTGGCAGCCGGGCCACACCCTTGCGCGATTGCAAGGCCGTCCACCTGCTCTCCCATGCGGGGGGGGCAGTTATACCCACACTGGTGGGCATTTTAGCTCATCCGGGTAGTCGAGCTGCCGGTTCTTGATGGCACACAAGTTGCTTTTCAGTCCCCATGATCGCCGCACCAAGACTACTTACGAGGGGAATATAACCAGTGAAGAACTTTCTCATATCCGACCCGGTGCGCACGCAAGCAGGCAGCGCTGAATCGCAACGCCAGGAACAGCCTTACGAGGGCACGTTTCGCTACGAGCCCAACATGCCCAGGCCCAACCTCACCGAAAGGGAAAAAGAGGTACTGCGCCTGGTATGCGATGGCCTGACAAACGCCGAGATAGCCGGCGCTCTGCACGTCTCCCGGGAGACGGTTAAATCAGAGTTGAAGCGGATCTTCCGCAAGATCGGCGTCGCAAATCGTACCCAGGCCGCCGTGCTGCTCGTCAAGCAGCGCTGGGTCTGAACCAACACGCTTCTCTCCTCCCCTCGTGGCAGCCGGGATCCCTATGCGGGGTCCCGGCTGTTGCCATGGACCCCCGATCCCGGGGTGAGACTCAAGGGATGCCAATGTGCCAGGGTCACCCCGCGGCCCTGTACGGCTACGGATTCCGACAGGCCGGGACTTGCTATACAAGTTCGGGTCGGCGAGGCAGGAATTGTTGAAACCGAAACAGTTGGACCAGGAACAACCCACCCTTCGCCGGCGCCGCAAGCCACGCAGGCTGGCGCTGGTGGCGGCGGCCGTTGTCGTACTCGCCTGCGGCCTGGCGCTTCACCAGACGCTGTCGTTTGCCTCCTCCACGCTCGACTACGGACTCAACCTGATCCAGCGCTACTACCTCTTCGACGCTGAACTCGACAACGAAAAGCTGCTCGGCGACTCGCTGCAGTATCTCGAAAACAGGATCCCCGAACTGACGGCTGACGCCGAGGACGATCAGTCCTACACCGTACGAGTGGGCAGCTGCACGTTGCGCGTGGAAGCCCCGCCGGGACCGGACCTGTCGGCTCTCGCCGAGCCGCTCGCCAAGGTCGCGGTGCTGACCGAGCGCTGCGTGAAAGACCTGCCCGAAGAACTCGACTCGCTCGAAAGCGTGTTGCTGTCGGGGGTACTCTACGGACTCGATCCCTACTCGACACTTTTCAGCGCCAAAAGACACACCGAGCACACCATCCAGTTCAGAGGAAAGCTCGCCGGCATCGGTGCCCGGGTCGGCATACGCGAAGACGAGTTGACGCTGATCAAGGTGTACGAGGACTCGCCTGCCTACAAGGCCGGCCTGCGCGACGGCGACGTCGTCCAACGCATAGGCCCGATGTCGGCGGCCAACATAACCGTGACCGACGCGGTGGCCCGCATTCGAGGCCCGGTGGGCACGAAGATAGCCCTCGCGGTGCGCAGCGAAGGCTCGGACGAAACGCATGTTGAGACCGTGACCAGGGGCATGGTGACGATCCCGTCTGTAACCGTAGAGTTGCTCCCCAACGACGTGCTCTACGCCGAGATAACCCACTTCAGCCAGTCTACGCCCAACGATTTTCGCGACGAGGTACTCTCGGTGGTCGAGGCCAACCCCGGCTTGCGCGGCCTGGTAATTGACCTGCGCAAAAATTCGGGCGGGAGCATGTTGGGCGCGTCCTCGATAGGAGACCTCTTTCTCGAGGAGGGAATGCTCATAACTACCGCCGGCCGAAAGGGTAAACCGGTGTCGGGACTTCGCGCCGAAATCGCCGCCGGCGAAGACGCTCCCTTGCTCGACATGCCAGTCGCCTTCCTCACCTCACCGCGTACCGCTTCGGGGTCCGAACTACTGGCGGCGGCCCTGCGCAACAACGACAGGGCCATTGTCGTGGGCGAAAGGTCTTACGGAAAAGGAACCGTCCAGAAAACTTACCGAATGAACGAAGGAGCGGCCATCAAACTCACGGTGGGCCGCTTTCTTCCCAACAAGCTACCCATACCCGGTGGCGGGCTGGTGCCCGACGTCGAGCTGAGAGAAATCGAGCTGCACGACAAGGGTACCCTGCTGCGCGGCTACCGCGACCTCGACGACCTCCCCTTCTGGCTGCGCACGCCAACCTGGTCTGCCGCGCCGGTGAGAAAGCCCGCGGCGGTTATATCGATAGCCCGGACGGTGACCGACGAAGAACTCGATAACCCCGATCACGATGACGAAAACGCGGAACGACCCGACCCCGCCCGCGAGCTGGCAGTGGCCATCCTAAGGGGCTACGGCTCAAGGTCGGGCTCGGAAATGATCGCCTCCGCGCGTCACTTTCTCGACCTCAAGGGCAGGCAGGCCGATATAGAAGTCGAGCAGTTTCTCGGCCGACAGGGGATCGACTGGAGCCGCGGCAGCCGGCCGGCCAGCGAGGCCGTGCTCGAGACCAGGGTTGAAACCAGCGGGGGCAAGCTCAACCCCGGCGAAGAAAATACCGTCACCGTGACGGTGACCAACCGCGGCGAAGCGCCGCTGTTCAGACTCAGGGCCGTCAGCGACTCGGCCGCCTCCGGACTCGGCGCCTGGGGGTTTCTTTTCGGCCACATCGAGCCCGGCGAGAGTCGCAGCGCGAGTTTCACAACCAAGCTCCCGGTTTCGCTGCGCACCAGCCGCCGCCAGATCGAACTGAGATACTTTGACGACGACGGCCTGCTGAGCAAGACGGGGCCTTCCTATTTGGCCGTGGAATCCGCCAGCCGTCCGTCCCTTGCCTGGCGGACCAGGATAGAGCAGCCCGACGAGAAGTCGCGCACCGACATAGTGGTCGAGATTGAGAACCGCGGACAGGGCCCCACGCGTAAACTCCGTGTCTTTGTCAAGAACCCGCTGGGCGAAGACTTCGAACCGCTGAACATCATGCACCCACTGGACCCACTGGCCCCCGGCGAGAAAAGAGAAATCAGGCTCGGCCTTCGTCGCGTAATCGAAACCGTTGATATACCCGCGGCCACGGTGGTCGTGAGCGACGTGGATTTCGAGGTCTTCATGGAAACCGAGGTGCCGCTGTCTACAGACACCGCCACCAGTCACTGGAGGCAGGCGCCTACTGTCAAACTGGAAATTGCCAGCGAAGCCAACGACAGCGGTGACTACCGCGTACTGGCCCGGGCTACCGACGACTCCGGCCTCAGCCTGGTCATCGCCACCCTCGACGGCGACCAGGTAGACTACGTCGAAGCTTCAGAGTCGGCGACACCGATGAAAGACATCAGCCTCAAACTGATGTGGAACCCCGACAAGGGCGTCCGCAATTACAGCATCCGCGCGATCGACCGCGACGGATTGATCACCGTCTACCACGCCGCGCTCTAACTGTCCGGCGAGAGCTACCCGGGCTGCCCGGCGCGCCCAGGCGACGAAGCCTTACTCTTCGGTCTGCGAAGCCTCGCCCGACTCCAACTCGTCGCCCTCGTCGTCGGCAAGGATGTCGGCGTTAATGCTGAATCCCGACTTCTCCTTGATCGAGGCTATGAAATCGTCAGTCGCCGTGCGCCGCTTCAGGTTGACCAGGCGAACCCGTATCTGCGTCTTGACGTCATCAAATGACTTCTGCGCGCCGTCTTCACGACCGGTGCGGCGTATGATGTGGTAACCGAAGCGTGTCTTCAGCGGGCCCACGAGCTGCCCGTCCTCTTCGAGTCCAAACGCGGCCTCCTCGAACTCTTTCACCATGCGGCCCCTACCAAAAAATCCGAGGTCGCCGCCGCGCTTGGCGTTTGACCGATCGGTGGAGTGCTCGGCTGCCAGTTCGGCAAACGCGTCGGCGTCAGCTTCAATACTGGCCAGTATTTCACCGGCGAGTTCTTCCTCGGCCACCAGTATGTGGCTTACGCGCACCCGGTCGGTAGCGAACTCGGCCTTGTGATCGAGAAAGTACTGGCGCACTTCGTCCTCGGTGACCGTGGCCGCCTGGCTCTCGCGCATCATTTTCTGCACGACCAGCCTGCGCTCGAGATCTCCTACCTGCTGCCGTATGGCCGGGTCCTGGTCGTAGCCGCGGGCCCGGCCCTCGTCGAATACCATTTCCGACACCAGGTGGTTCTCAAGATACTGGACCTTCTTGTCCACGGTGTTGAGCGACGAGCGGGCACGGGTGTTGAGCTTGTCGAGCAGAGCTTCAAAGTCGGACTCGCTGAACGACTTGTCGTTGTAAGTGGCGAGGGCCGCGCTGTCTGCCTGCTTTGCCACTGCCGCGGGCTCAGCCTGTCCACCGTTGGAGGCCTCTTCGCCGCCGCCACAGCCAGCGATCATAAAAGCAGCTACCATAATTGCCGCAAGTGCTTGCCCGCGCCAACTCCTGAAAGCCGAACCGTTACCAGCTGTAGCGATAAACATCATTGTCTCCTCTCCCCCTGGCATTTGAATACATGCAGGAGCCAGCAATCATTATACACGGCCGCGGGGCCGGGTCCGACACTGAAATGACGTTACTTCAGGGTCACCCTGCTACGTGTGCGCGGCCCGGCCGCCTGCACCTCGCCCACGATGGCGGGCCTGAGGCCGCGGTCGTGCAGGACTTCCACCAGTTGGTGAGCATCGTCGGGTCTGAGCGCCATGAGCAGGCCTCCCGAGGTCTGGGGATCAAGCAGGGCTTCTACGGTCGCCGGTTCCGCGTCGCGGCCCAGCGACAGGCGCCCCCCCAGGAACTCGCGGTTGCGACGGGCACCGCCGGTGGTGAAGCCAGCCTCGGCCAGGCGCGCAGTGCCCGGAAGCAGCGGTAACGCAGTCGAATCGAATACTATCTTGACGCCGCTCGAGGCAGCCACCATTTCGGCAGCGTGTCCAGCCAGCCCGAAACCGGTAACGTCAGTACACGCGTGCACCCGGTAACGCAGCATCAGCGAAGCGGCGGTGTCGTTGAGCTCCACCATTGATTTAGCGACCGCATCTTCTTCGGCCTGCGTGGTCTTGCGCTGCTTGATGCCGGTCGAGACGATACCGGTGCCCAGCGCCTTGGTCAGGACCATCAGGTCTCCAGCCTTCGCGCCACCGTTGCGCACGATACGATCGGGATGGACAAGCCCACTCACCGCCATGCCGTACTTGAGATCACTGTCTTCCACTGTGTGGCCACCGACGACCACGCCGCCGCCGGCTCGCACTCTTTCATCTCCACCCGCCAGTACGGCCGTCAGTACCTCGCTACCCATCTCGCCGAGCGGGAAGGTAACTATGTTGAGCGCCGTTACGACCCGACCACCCATGGCGTAGACGTCGCTCATGGCGTTAGCGGCCGCCACCTGGCCAAAGGTGTAGGGGTCATCGACCATGGGCGTAAAAAAATCCACGGTCGTAACCAGTGCCAGGTCCGAGCGCAGCCGGTAGACCCCCGCGTCTTCACTGTCGGTCATCCCGGCCAGCAAGCGAGGGTTGTCGTTGGCCGGTAGGCCACCCAGTATCCGGCCCAGGTCCGACGGACCCAGCTTGGAAGCTCAACCACCGGCCCGAGCTTTCTCGGTGAGCCTCACTGTCTCCCGACCCCTGCCCGTCTTCGCTTTCTTTGCCATGAAAAACTCTCCTCGCCCGACCGCGGCCGCCGCTGTGCCTTCAGTGTTCGCGCAACAGCCGGTAGTCACCCGAACGGATTGTAACACCAGAATGGTCGAAGTAGTCAAGCAACGGAATAGAGTATTTTCGCGACGCGCCTATGAGGTCGCGAAAACCTGCCGCGGTGATCTTCTCGTTGTCGGCGAGAAATTCTTTCAGCTGCTGTTCGAGCCCGGTTGCCACCGCCGCATCTACAATAAAATCGGGGCTTACGCGCACCACGAGGCCACGCTCCTCGAGCACCCTGGCGATGCCGGCCAGGCGCCGGCGCTCGGTGCCCAGGCTGTCGGCCAGGTCGCCCGCAAACGGCGGCGTGCAGCCCGCCTCGGCCAGCAGGCCGCACAAGCGGTCGGCCAGCGCCTGGTCGCCCGCGTCGAGTTCGGCCCGGTGACCGGGCAAGAGCACGCGGCTGCCCGCCCGCTCGAGTATTCCGCCGGCAACCATCTCGTCGACAATCACACGAAAAATTTTTGCGTCCAGGGTATCGCCGGCGACCCCGCCGCTGCTCTCCCGCCGGAGCTGCTCCAACTCCAGCCCACCCGTATCCTTGTTGTCGGACAGCCAGCCGCCAACGCGCTCGACCAGGCCATGGCGAAAAGCCTCCAGGCCGGCCGTGCTGACCACCAGCTGGGCCTTCTTGCTGTCCGGGAGCATGACCAACGACTCGCCCGTCATGGCGACGAGCTCTCTCGGCTCCACGCCGAGAAAAATCGCCAGCTCCGCGGGCGAAGCCCCCAGCGAAGAAACAGCATCGAGATAGGCGAGCGAGCGTTCCAGCGTCGAGCCGTTCATCATCATAGACAGGCTCTGCCCGACCCCTCTCTCGCGGGGGCGATGCCGGGGCGCTCGCGGTAAAACCACGCTGCCACCACCCAGGGTGCGGGCCGCCGTCTGATCGCGGATAACGAAGCGATCGCCGGCCAGCACAATCGCCGGCCGCGAAAGCACGAGCTGTGCCCATGCCCGGCCGCGTGGCTCGAGCGATTCGACACCGTCGAGCCACAGCACGCGCCCGGCCAGCTCGTCGGTGCCCACGTAGATCCTCACGCGTTCGTGCGACGCCACGGGGTTGCGAGCCGAGGGACGCAGTTCGACCAGGGCGTCGAAGCGATCGGTCTCTAACTCTACGCCGGGAGTCGCCACGGTGTCGCCACGCCCGGCCTGCGAACGGTCTACGCCTGACAGGTTCAAAGCAACGCGCTGCCCAGCCCAGACCCGGTCCACCTTTTCGCCGTGTACCTGTATCTCGCGCACCCGGCCCCCGGCTTTCCCAGGCAATACTACTATTTCGTCACCCGGCGCGAGCGAGCCACCCGCCGCCGTGCCGGTAACGATCGTACCGTGCCCCTTGAGAACAAAGGACCTGTCGATAGGCATGCGGAACACCCCCGGTCGGTCGGGACGTTCAAGCTGGTCGAGGCCGGTAAACAAGACGTCGCGCAACTCTTCGATGCCCGCTCCGCTGCGCGCGCTCACCTCTTGTACAACCGAGTTTTCAAACGGCGTATCGGCGGCGAGTATCTGTATCTCTTCGCGCACGTCGGCAATGCGAGCGGCGTCGGCGAGATCGCACTTGGTAATAACGAAAATCATCGCCCGGGCACCGAGCAGGTGTACGATGTCAAAGTGTTCCTCGGTCTGCGGCATCACGCCGTCATCGGCCGCCACTGTCATGAGCACGAGGTCAAAACCCTGGGCGCCGGCAAGCATCTGCCTGATGAAGCGTTCGTGTCCCGGTACGTCGACCATCCCGACGCGTCCCCCCGAGGGGTGTTCCATCCAGGCAAAGCCCAGCTCTATCGAGATGCCCCGCTGTTGTTCCTCGGGAAGGCGGTCGGTTTCGACCCCCGTGAGCGCCTTGACCAGCGCCGACTTGCCGTGGTCAATGTGCCCGGCAGTGCCTACGATCGCTTTCACTTGCCGCCTGTTGACCGCCGGTTGCCAGCTGCCCGGGAAGCACCACCTGCCCGGGAGCCTTCTCCAACAAGAGACTCGGCGTCTTTGACCGCCGCGAGGTCGAGCAGGAACACGTCGCCTTCTATGCGCCCGATGACCGGTCGCGGAAGCTCTCTGAACCTGCGGGCAATACTGTCGGCGCTGTCGGAAGGCGAAGTGACGGCCACGGCCCTCGACTCTATGTCTACGCCCGGTTGCGCACCGCTGCCCACGCGCGCGCGCGAAGGTTGCAACTCCACGTTGTAATCCTCGCCCAGCCAACCCGCCACGAGCTCGGTGGCCCTGGCCCCGAGTTCATCGAGCAGTTGAACGTCACGCGAAAGAAAATCCAGTGTCGGCAGGAGCTTTTCGGGCTGGGGCTTGAAGCGATAAATCCTCAGCGTCGCGTCGAGAGCGGCCAGGGTCATCTTGTCGCAGCGTAGCGCGCGCTTGAGCGGACTGCGACGCAGTTGCTCGACGAGATCTCGACGGCCGACCACGATGCCACACTGCGGGCCGCCCATCAGCTTGTCGCCACTGAAGGTCACCAGGTCGGCGCCCGCGCGCAGCCTGTCGGCCACGAGCGGTTCGCCGGGCAATCCCCAACGCGACAGGTCGAGCAGAGCCCCCGAACCGAGATCCTCGACCACGTGCAGGCCGGGCCTCGCCGACGCCAGCCCAGCCAGTTCGGCTATGGACACTGCCGAGGTAAAACCCTCCACGCGGTAATTGCTCGGGTGCACCTTGAGCAGCATGGCCGAATTAACGCCAAGGGCCTGTTCGTAATCGGCCAGGTGGGTACGGTTGGTGGTGCCGACTTCTCGCATCAACGCGCCGCTGGCGGCCATGACATCGGGGATGCGAAACGAGCCACCGATCTCTACCAGTTCGCCGCGTGACACGAGCACCTCGCGGCCCTCGGCCAGCGAAGCCAGCGTGAGCAGGACGGCGGCGGCGTTGTTGTTGACCACCGTCGCGGCCTCGGCACCGGTTAGCGCGACCAGGTGCTGCTCGACGATCGAATCCCGGTCACCGCGGCCGGCGCTGTCTATATCGTACTCCAGGGCGCAGGGCGCGGTGGCGGCCCGCAGCGCCGCCTCGGCAGCCTCGTCCGCGAGCAGCGCGCGCCCGAGGTTGGTGTGAAGGATAACCCCGGTGGCGTTTACCATCTCGGCGGGCGCGGCCCGCTCGCCCGACTCGAGCAGCGCGGCCGCGGCCAGGCCAACAGCGTCGGCACTGAGCTCCTCGTCGGCCAGCTCTTCCTGCGCCAGCAGGACGCCCCGCAATGCTTCGATGACCTTCCGGGTAGCCTCGACCAGTGCCGTCCGCGACCAGCGCTCGAGCAGCGACCGCCCACGCGAGCCCGCGAGAACGCTGTCCACAGAGGGAAGATCGGCGAGTTTGTCTGAACGCGCAGCCACGCCGGGTAATCTGCCCCTTTCCCACCCGCCAGACAAACGGGCAGGAGGGGAGGGCGGACTCCCCCCGCTTGACCTTGGACGGTGCCGCGTGAAAGCATCCATGCATGTCGCTGCGCGCCACAGCTACTGAGCTGGTCCAGAAGCTGGTCGACGCCGGCCACGTGGCCCTTTTTGCCGGCGGCTGCGTCCGCGACGTTCTTCTCAACCGCGAGCCGGGAGACTATGACATTGCCACCTCGGCCCGGCCCGAGCAGGTGGAATCCATCTTCGATCGCACAATTGCCGTTGGCCGACGGTTCGGAATCCTGGTCGTAAACTACCGGGGCCACTCCTTCGAGGTAGCCACGTTCCGCAGCGACGGCGATTACCTGGACGGCCGTCACCCCGAAACGGTTACCTTCGCCGACGCCCACGCCGACTCCGATCGCCGTGACTTCACCATCAACTCGATGTTCGAAGACCCGCTCACCGATGAAATCATCGATTACAACAACGGCAAGCGCGACCTCGAGGCCGGCCTGGTCAGGGCGGTCGGCGACCCGGTCAAGCGTTTTTCGGAGGACAGGCTGCGCATGCTGCGAGCCGTGCGTTTCGCGGCGCGCCTCGGTTTCGAAATCGACCCCGCCACCATGCAAGCCGCGCGCGACCACGCCGATACGCTCGAACTGGTTTCGCCTGAACGCATAGCCGACGAACTCGTGCGCGTACTTACAGAAGGATCGGCCAGGCGCGGTTTCGAACTCATGGACGAGGCCGGGCTTCTCGAGATCGTGCTGCCCGAAATCACGGCAATGAAAGGCGTCGAGCAGGACAGCGACTTCCATCCCGAGGGCGACGTTTACGTACACACGCTGGCCTGCATAGAACAGCTCGAGGCAGGCTGCACGGCAACGCTCGCGCTCGGCCTCCTGCTGCACGACGTCGCCAAACCGCCCTGCCACGTGATCAGGGACGGACGACACACCTTCCACGGCCACACCCGCGACGGCAGCCGCATGGCCGAATCCATATGCCGCCGTCTGCGCATGAGTAACGCCACCATCGAGCGGGTATCGTTTCTCGTCGACCAGCACCTGCGCCACTGCAGCGCCCGGGACATGAAGCAGTCCACGTTGAAGCGCTTCCTCGGCCAGGACGGAATAGAAGAGCTACTCGAACTGGTGCGTATGGACGGCACGTCTTCGAGCTCAGACCTCGGCGATTACCAGTTCTGCAGCGACTCGCTGCGCGACCTCCCCGAAGAAGTCATCAAGCCGGCGCCGCTGGTCACGGGTCACGACCTCGTGGAGATGGGCATGAAGCCCGGCCCGCGTTTCAAAGAACTGCTGACCACCGTCGAAGACGCCCAGCTCGAAGGCCGGCTGGAGACACGCGAGCAGGCGCTCGAGCTGCTCCGCAACCTGCTCGACTGAGCGTCCCCGTCGCGGCTCGCAGCTAGATCTTCGCCAGGTAGGACAGCAACGCGCGAACGCCGAAGCCGGTGCCACCCCGCGGGGCATAGGGCAACGGCTTCTCGGCGAAGGCGGGTCCGGCTATGTCGATGTGAGCCCAGGACACCTCATCCACGAAAGCCTCGAGGAACATGGCCGCGGTTATCGTGCCGCCGTAGCCCGCGCCGATGTTCTTGATGTCGGCCACGCTCGACTTGATGTCGGACCGGTAGTCCTCCACCAGGGGGAGCTGCCACATGCGCTCGCCGGTCTGGTTGCCGTGCGCGATGAGTTCATCCACCAGCCCCTGGTCGTTGCCCATGATGCCGGCCACGCTGCTGCCCAGCGCCACCACGCACGCGCCGGTGAGAGTAGCCAGGTCGATTATGCAGTCAGGTTTATCTTCGGAGGCCACGCAGAGCGCGTCGGCCAGCACCAGCCTGCCCTCGGCGTCGGTATTGAGCACCTCGGCGGTCTTGCCGTTTCGGTAGGTGATGATGTCGCCCGGCTTCTGGGCCCCCTGCCCCGGCATGTTTTCGGCGGCCGCTATGTAACCGCGAACCTCGACCTGCGGGGCCAGCGCGGGCAAGGCCTTCATGACGCCCAGCACTACCGCTGCGCCCGACATGTCCTGCTTCATCCACTCCATCGACTTGGCCGGCTTGAGCGAAAGACCACCTGAATCAAAGGTCACACCCTTGCCGACGATGGCCACGCACGCGCGCGGCTTACCACTGGGCTTGTAGGTCATGCGCAGGAACGCGCCAGGCTCGGCGCTGCCGGCCGACACCGCAATGATGCCGTTCATGCCCTCGTCCTGCAGACGCTTACCCTGCCAGACCTCGCAACGTATTCCCGTGCCGCGGGTGATCGAGCGCGCGGTCTTTACAAGGTACGAGGGCGTCTTGACGCTCGACATCTCGTTTACGAGATCACGCACCAAGGCCACCGATTCGTACGCGACGCCAGCCTCGCTTACGGCCTTACGGCTGGCCGCGTCACGCTTCAGCCGCGTGCCGTTAACGGTGAGCCTCGAGGGACCCGCGTAGCTGCTCTTGTCGCCCGAACGGTAGCGATCAAAGCGGTAACCCGCCAGCGTGAAGCCCTCTATGGCCGCCTTGACGCGCTCGGGGCCCACGGCACCCGAAAGACAGATGGCGACCCTCTTTGCCCGTACCTCGCCCGCCACCGCGCGGCCACGCGCCGCAACACGCCGCAGGTATTCGAGGTCACGGTCGTCGGCACCGCCGATACCCACCAGCAGCACGTCGCGGTCGGCCAACTGCACGAGCAGCCTGGCCCCCGACGAGCCCTTGTAGGCCGTCATCTTCACCCGTCGCGCAACAGCGCGCTTGCCCTCGGCCGACAGTTCACGCACCGCACCGGCCGTTTCTGAACCAAGCGATACAGGAATGACCAGAAGATCATCCTTCAATTCTCCAGCTTTACCCGTTCCGATTATTACTTTCACCAGCGTTCCTCCGCAGTTTCGTTTATGTCAGCCCCGCCACCCGGTCAACGCCCGACTTGCCAGGTGGCCTACCCACGGCTACAGATGCAAGCCATGTACCCAGCCTCCCAGGGCCCGACGGACTCCCAGCTGACGGCAACGATAAGCAGGCGCAGGGAAAACGTTTTCCTCGTACTGTCGGGCTTTTTTCTGGGCACACTGACGATGCTCAACCTGCTCGGCATCACCCGCTTCATTGATCTGTCCTTCACGCTGCCGTTCGTAGGTGTAACCGTGCCCATGGTCCTGGCCGTTGGCGTGCTGCCCTACCCGCTGACCTTCCTGTGTACCGACCTGTTGTCTGAATTCTACGGCAAGCGTCGCACCAACGCCGTGGTCATGACCGGCCTGGGACTCAACGCCTGGGTCGTATTCATCCTCTGGCTCGGCGGCGCGCTACCCGGGGCGGGGGAGGGCGACGCCAGCGAGGTGTTCTTCGGGCTGCGCGAACTCGCTTTCGGCGCCGTCACGGCATCGATGGTGGCCTACCTGGCCGCCCAGCTTATAGACGTGCAGCTGTTTCATTTCTGGAAACGGCTCACCAACGGACGCCACCTGTGGTTGAGAAATAACGGTTCGACCATGGTGAGCCAGCTGGTGGACAGCGTGGCCGTGATCACGATCACCCACTACTGGGCTGGCGCCCTGCCGATAGACCCTGCGCGCCCGGTGGCCGCCCAGCTGCTTGTCTTCATAAGCTCGGCCTACGTTTTCAAGTTCACGGTAGCGCTGCTCGACACGGGTCCGTTCTATATTGCAGTGGCCTGGCTGGGTGACTACCTGCAGCTGGACCCCAGCCAACAGGACTGAGAACGGTCAGTCGGCCTCGTCATCGGCCTCGTCATCGGCCGGCAGCCGTCGACTCCAGAAGGTACCCTTGGCCCACCACCACACCGCCAGCCCCCCCACGGCGTAAACCAGTATGCCTTCAAAAAGGCCGGCACCACCGGCCCACAGGAACAGGGCCAGGACCAGGACAGTAGCGACAGCCGCGGTGACCTGTTCTATGCGCTTTTCGCGCAGGCGCGCGCGCGCAACGTGGGCGCTTATCGATGCCCCGCAAGCAGAGCAGCGGCCGCCTCCCTTGCGGATAAGCGGCCGCCCACAGTCAGGACAATCTATACGGGTGGTATAAGGCATCGCGGGCCCCCTGCCTCAAAGGCCAACACCCGTAAGGCCGATTCAGGCTGTCGCCTGCATCGGCGCGTACTCGGGCTCCGCCGCCGAGGGGAGTCGGGCCAACGTCATCTCCTGCATCGCCTCGGCCAGGATACGGGTCCGCATCTGGGTGCGCTCGGCGTCGCGCCACGCCATCATGCCCTCGCGCACGTATACCGGGTTGATGCCCAGCATCGACGCTACGTTGTTGAACGAAAAAGTATCCCAATTGTCGACGTCGGATACCCAGGCCTCGGCGTCAACAAAAAGCTGCCGCCGCTTGGTATCACGAGCGTGGAGGTGTTTCTGAAAACACTCGACGCCGTCCTGCAGTATTGCCACCACCAGCCTGTGCTCGCCGCAACGAAAACTCTTTCGCTTCAGCGCCGCAAAGTACTGCCCCGGCAACAGGACATCGGGTTCAAAAAGATCGTTAAGACGCTCTTCAGCCTCGTAACGGGTACGTTCCGCTTCCACCATCGCACACCTCCCAGCCACTCACGAGAAAACGTCACCACCAAGGGCCCGCCTCTCTTTTCCACTCCACCGATGCGATCCACCCCAAGGGGCGGCTCCACCACTTCCTGCAGGCCCGGCTGAACCGGACCGCAATACATTGAGCATGACACAAGCGTGCCCGAGATTGCAATTATCGTACGCCGCTTACGCCCTGCTTGTGCGTGATCCGCAAACGGCGGCAGCCCCAGATGTCAGACCACGAAGGACTCGCCGCAGCCGCAGCTGCTCTTCACGTTCGGATTTTCTACCTTAAAACCGGCATTTACGAGGTCGTCGTTGAAATCAACGGTGCTGCCATTCACGTAAAGGAAGCTGCGACGGTCAACGTACAATTTCGCACTGCCGTTTTCGAACACCTTGTCGCCCTTCTTCTCTTCGCCAAGCTGTATCCGGTACTGCAAGCCCGAACATCCACCACCGGTAACCCGGATCCTCAGGCCGTCGGCCTGCCCAGCTTCTTCAACCAGGCCGATTATCCTTTCGGCCGCCTTGTCACTTATGTTCATCCGCTTGCAACCTCCTGTTCTACCCGCCGATACAACGGCGACAGCTTACGCAGTCTTTCGACCTCGGCTATCACTCGATCAGCCGCGAAATCGATGTCCGATTCGTCATTGAAGCGGCCAATACCAAAACGAATAGACGAGTGCGCCTCCTCGCTGCTGCGACCAAGCGCGCGCAGGACGTAGGAGGGCTCCATGCTGGCCGAGCTGCAGGCCGAGCCCGATGAAACCGCGACGTCGGGCAGGCCCATCATAAGCGATTCGCCCTCGACACAGGCAAAACTCAGGTTGAGATTGCCGGGCAGTCGATGCTCCGGATGGCCGTTGAGCTGCACCTGGTCCAGGCCGGCGAACAGCCGCGAGGCCAGCCGCTGCCTGAGCCCCAGCACGCGTTGCGCTTCGTACTGCCATTCTTCGCCGGCCAGGCGGCAAGCCATGCCCAGCCCCACTATGCCCGGCACGTTGAGGGTACCCGAGCGCAGTCCGCGTTCGTGGCCGCCTCCCAGGACCTGGGCCTGCAGGCGAACCCGGCGGCCACTTCTACGCAGGTACAAAGCGCCCACGCCCTTGGGACCGTACAGCTTGTGCGCAGAAATAGAGACCATGTCGGCGCCCAGCCGGGCCACGTCAACGGCCATCCTGCCCACCGATTGCGCGGCGTCGCAGTGAAACAGCGCACCCTTTTCGTGGGCGGCGGCCGCCAGCTCGGCAATCGGCTGCACGACACCGATCTCGTTGTTGGCCTGCATCACCGATACCAGCACGGTGTCGTTGCGCAGCGCCGCTCGCAGCTCATCCACGCTGACCATACCCTGCTCGTCCACGCCCAGTGTCGTAAGCTCCAGGAGCCCTTCGTCCTGGAGTTGGCGGCAGGTATCGAGGACAGCGCTGTGTTCGGTTGCCACGGTGATCACATGGCAACCACGCTCACGCAGAAAGGGCAGGGTGCCTTTTATAGCGAGGTTGTCGGACTCGGTGGCGCCGCTGGTAAACAGTACCTCGCCCGGCTGGGCGCCGATAAGATCAGCCACTCGTTCCCTGGCGGTTTCGACCAACGCATCGGCCTCCCAGCCCAGGCGGTGACTGCGACTGGCCGGGTTGCCGTAGACCCCGCCGAGGGCGGGCAGCATTTCTTCGAGCACGCGCGGGTCCACCTGCGTGGTGGCCTGGTTATCCAGGTAAACAGTCCTGTCGCCTCGGGTGGTCATGGTGTCATGGGTTGCAGGCCCCACGTATCATAAAGATACTACGCACAAGCGCCGGTTATTCAAGGCATTATTACCAGACAGGCCGCCACCAGCGAGCAAAGCTTCAGCCCACGCCGGCCTGGGCGAGACACTTACCGGTATGCGATTCGGAACAGGCTACCACCTGTTCGGGGGTGCCGGTTACCACCACGCGCCCACCGCCGTCGCCGCCGTCAGGGCCCAAGTCGATGACGTGATCTGCTGCCTTGATCACGTCCACGTGGTGCTCGATCACCACCACCGTGTTGCCTGCTTCAACGAGCCGGTTTAGCACCTCGAGCAGCTTGCGCACGTCGGCAAAGTGAAGTCCCGTTGTCGGCTCATCGAGGATGTAAAAAGTACTGCCGGTCGCCGTTCGCGCCAGCTCTTTTGCCAGCTTTATGCGCTGGGCCTCGCCACCCGAAAGCGTGTTAGCCGGCTGGCCAAGATGCACGTAATCGAGGCCCACCGCCGCGAGCGTCTCGAGCTTGCGCCTCGCGGTGGGCACGGCCTCAAAAAACCCCAGCGCCTCGGCCACGGTCATGTCGAGCACGTTGGCCACCGTGCGGCCCTTGTAACGAACCTGCAGCGTCTCGCGGTTGTAGCGTTTACCCGAGCACACGTCGCAGGTTACAAACACGTCGGGCAGAAAATGCATCTCCACCCTGCGCAGGCCATCGCCGGCACAGGCTTCGCAGCGGCCACCCTTGACGTTAAAAGAAAAACGGCCAACCTCGTAACCGCGCATACGCGCCTCGGGCACCCCCGCAAAGAGCGCGCGAATATCGGAGAACAGGCCGGTGTAAGTCGAGGGGTTTGAACGCGGGCTTCGTCCTATCGGGGCCTGGTCGATGTCGATGACCTTGTCTATCGCCTCGACCCCTTCCAGTTTCTTCATTGCCCCCACTTTGCCCTGGTAGTTGTGCAGGCGTCGGGCCAGCTCGGCGTGCAGGGTATCAATGACCAGCGAACTCTTGCCCGAGCCCGACACGCCGGTCACGCAGGTGAAGGTACCAAGCGGAAACTCCACGTCGACCTCGTCGAGGTTGTTGGCCGACGCACCCAGCAAGCAGAGTTTCTTTCCGTTGCCCGGGCGACGAACATCCGGCATAACTATGGCCTCGCGACCGGAGAGGAACGCCCCCGTCAGTGAGTTGTCGTCCTGCTTGAGTTCCTCAGCGGTACCCTCGGCCACTATCGTCCCACCAAGACGGCCGGCTCCCGGGCCCATGTCTATAACGTGGTCGGCCGCTATCATCGTGTCGGCGTCGTGCTCGACCACGATCACGCTGTTGCCCGCCTCCGTGAGCCCGCGCAGGCTCTTGAGCAGCCTGCCGTTGTCGCGCGGGTGCAGACCTATCGACGGCTCGTCGAGCACGTAGAGCACACCCGACAGGCCCGCGCCTATCTGCGTTGCGAGCCTTATGCGCTGGCTCTCACCGCCCGACAAGCTGGCCGCCGCGCGGTCCAGCGACAGGTATACCAGACCCACATCGGCCAGGAATCCGAGCCGTTCCTCTACCTCGCGTAACACCATTTTAGCTATGCGCCGTTCGGCGGCGGTGAGTTTCAGTGACGAGAAAAAAGACAGCGCGTCTGAGATCGACATAGCGCAGACCTCGTGAATGCCCTTGCCCCCGATGCGCACGTGACGCGCCTCGATTCTCAGGCGCGTCCCCCCGCAGTCCTCGCAGCTGTTTTCCGACATGTAACGCTCGAGTTCTGAGCGAACAAAATCAGATTCAGATTCCCGGTAACGCCGCTCGATTATCGGCACGATACCCGGAAAGCTCCGCATGGGGCGTACGCCGGTCTTGCCGGCCGCGGTTATTGAGTGTATCGCCACGCCCGCGCTCCCGGTCAACAGCATCTCACGGGCCTCGTCGGGCAACTGCCCGAAGGGCGTCGAAGCGTCGGAGCCGAAATGCGCGGTTATGCTCCTTATGGCCGACGCGTATTTCTTCAGCAGGCGCTTGTTCCACGCGGGTAGCGCCCCGTTCTCAAGTGACACCGTCGGATCGGCAATGAGCTTGGCGAAATCAATGCGCGTGGCGCGGCCCAGCCCGTTGCAGGACGGGCACGCTCCCTGCGGGCTGTTGAAAGAAAACATCCTCGGCACGACCTCGGGCCAGGACAGGTCGCAGTACGAGCAAGCGTGGCGTTGGCTGAAGCCCTGGGTGTCGCTCTTATCGCCAGATTTTTTCGAGCTGCGAACCACGAGGTTGCCATCCGCGAGCCGCAGCGCCACTTCCACCGAATCAGTAAGCCGTTGCTCTATTCCCTTGCGGGCTACCAGGCGGTCGACGACGACTTCTATGGTGTGTCGCAGCTGCCGGGCGAGTTTGAGACCGGAATCGAGCTCGACCATTTCACCGTCGATGCGCGCCCTCACGAAGCCCCTTCGCCTGAGGTCGGCCAGTTCCTTGCGGTACTCTCCCTTGCGATCCCGGACCACCGGCGCGAGCACCTCTATGCGTGTGCGTGGCGGCAGCGCCATGACCCTGTCAACGATCTGGCCGACGCTCTGCGCCGAGATCTCCCGGTCGCAGCCGTAGCAGAAGGGGCGGCCCACGTTGGCAAACAGCAGTCGCATGAAGTCGTAGACCTCGGTGACAGTGCCGACCGTGGAGCGCGGGTTGCGGCCACTGGTTTTCTGCTCGATCGCTACCGACGGCGACAACCCCTCTATGGAATCGACGTCGGGCTTTTCGACCTGGTCCATGAACTGCCTGGCGTAAGCAGACAACGATTCAACGTAACGGCGCTGGCCCTCGGCGTAGATGGTATCGAAGGCCAGCGACGACTTGCCCGAGCCCGACAGGCCCGTGAGCACGACCATGCTGTTGCGCGGAATGGTGACGTCTATGTCGCGAAGATTGTGCTCACGCGCGCCACGAATGACGATCTGGTCTGCCACCCGGCGGCCTACGCACCCTCGAGCTCGGTGCGCAGGGCCGAGAGCTCATCCTCCACGAAGCTGCGATACTTCAAAAGGTTCTCTTCGTTGTCGGCCTCGAAGCGAAGCACGAGCACGGCCTGGGTGTTGGAAGCCCTGACCAGTCCCCAACCGTTTTCAAAACGCACCCTGACCCCGTCAACGTCGATAATGTCGCAACCCTTCTCGCGAAAACGATCGCGCGCACTCTCGGCCAGTTTGAACTTGATGGCGTCAGGGCAGTCCAACCTTATCTCGGGGGTGTAAACCGCGTGGGGTAGATCCGAGAGCGACTCCGACAGCGGCACCCCGGTGCGCGCCAGTATCTCGATCATACGGGCACCGGCGTAAATGGCGTCGTCGAAACCGAAGTAGCGGTCGGCAAAAAACAGGTGGCCACTCATTTCGCCACCCAGCAGGGCGCCGGTCTCGCGCATCTTGGCCTTGAGCAACGAGTGCCCCGCCTTCCACATGATCGCCTTTCCGCCACGGTCGGCTATGTCGTCGTAGAGCCTCTGCGAACACTTGACCTCGGACACCACGGTGGCACCGGGATTGGCCTCGAGTATATCGCGGGCGAATACCACCAGCATTTCGTCGCCCCAGATGATGCGGCCCTCGCTATCGACCAAGCCGATGCGGTCCGAATCACCGTCAAAGGCTATTCCAAGGTCGGCCTTTTCGTCGAGGACCGCGGCCACGAGGTCGCGCACGTTTTCTTCCACGGTGGGGTCGGGGTGATGATTGGGAAACGAGCCGTCCGGCTCACTGAAAAGTTCGACGACCTGGCAACCCATCGATCGGTACACCGCCGGGGCCACGGGACCGGCAGTCCCGTTACCGGAATCGACCACGACCTTGACACCCTCACCGCAGCGCCCGAACTGTTCTTCGAGGTAGCCCTGGTAAGCGGGAATGATGGGATAACTCTCCTCGGCCCCGTCGCCGCGCATCATGTCGCCGCTTTCTATAATGCGACTGAGCTCCATGATCTCGTCGCCGTGGATGGTCCATTTGCCCTTGCAGATTTTAAAGCCGTTGTGGTCGGCCGGGTTGTGGCTGCCGGTCACCTGTATTCCGCCCATGAGATCGAGATGAAAAACGGCGAAGTACATCAAGGGGGTGGGGCACTCGCCTATGTCGATCACGTCGACCCCGGTCGATCGCAGGGCCGACTTCATGATGCGGTGGTAGGTGGGGCCACTCAGTCGGCAGTCCCGGCCCACCACGGCGCGCGTGATACCGTTGCGCTGCAAGTAGGTGCCGTAAGCACGGCCCAGCGCCTCGACGAATGCGTCGTCGTAATCTTTGCCTGCTATCCCGCGTATGTCGTACTCGCGAAATATTTCCGGGTTCATCTTCATCGCTCTACTCCAACCTTCCGTCTGCGTATCATCGTCAGCCTTTCCCGCGCGCGCTTTTCAGCATGCGTACAGCCATCAGCATGGCCCCGGCCATGCTGCCCGCATCGGCCTCGCCACTACCGACAAGGTCATAGGCCGTGCCGTGATCAGGCGACGTACGCAGGAAGGGCAAACCCATACTTATATTCACCGCCCCACCAAAGTCCAATAATTTCAAAGGGATAAGCGCCTGATCGTGGTACATGCAAAGAACCATATCGTAGTTTCCCTTCGCGGCCTGCGCAAACAGGGTATCGGCGGGCAGCGGGCCCACGACGTCCAAGCCGCGCCTGCGCATGCGCCGCACGGCGGGCGCGATGACCCTGCTTTCCTCGTCGCCAAACAGCCCACCTTCGCCCCCGTGGGGGTTGAGGGCTGCCACCGCGACCCGCGGCCGGTCGAGGCCATGAAACCGTCGCAGGTGTTCGTTGCTCGTAAGGGCCTTGTCCACCAGCGCGCCCTCGTCCAGGGCCCCGGGAACTTCGCAAAGAGCGACGTGGGTCGTGGCCAGCACCACGCGCAGGCGACGACCCACGAGCATCATCGTGGCCGGCTTACCCGCGAGCTGCGAAAGGTAACCGGTATGGCCGTCGTAGCGATGGCCCGCGCGGTTAAGCCACTGCTTGTTTATGGGCGCGGTCACCAGGGCGTCGTGTTGGCCGAGCTGAACTGCCCGCGCGGCGGCGTCAAGGTAACGAAATGCCGCCTCGCCGGTCCTGGCAGAAGGCCGAGGCAGTTGCCCGCGAAGCCGCAGCGCTGTCACTTCCTCGACCCGGGTGATGGCGGTCGCGGCGGAAGCCGACATACCCAGTGCGCGCCTGGCCTGGGCCAGCACGGCGGTGTCGCCGTACACTACGAGCGAACAGGCCCTGGCCACGCCGGGACGGGCAGCAGCCGACAGCAGGACCTCCGGGCCTATACCGGCCGGGTCGCCCATGCTCACAGCCAGGACAGGTTTCACCGTGCGGCGAGTTCCTCTACTTCCCCGAGCATCTTGCGGACGTAGTGGCGTTGCGGCAGATCTTCGGCCGTGAAGCGCTGAAAGCGACTGTCCATGGCCTCGTTGTAGAGCTTTTTCTCGATCGACTCTCTTGCTTCGTCCAGGGCTACCCGGCCCTGCGGATGCTCTTTGACCAGGTGGATCATGTTGAGGCCGCCGGCGGCCTCAAAGGGGCGACTGATCTCACCCTCGCTCAGCGAAGAAACCACATCCTCAAATTCGCTCGACATAGAACCCCGCCTGAACACGCCCAGCAGCCCGCCGTCGGCCGCCGTGGGCCCGGTCGAATGCCGTCGCGCCGCGTCGGCAAAACTCTCGCGCCCCAGCTCCGAGTGCAGCCTCGCAAACAGTTCACGCCGCGCCTCGAGCTTGTCCTCCAGGTAGTCACCAACGGGATGGGGGAGATAAATCTGCGCGATCTCCACCCTCGCCGGAAGATCGTAAGAAGAGTCGGTCGCCCATGCGCGCTCGACTTCCTCGGGAGTCACGCTCACCCGCGAACTCACTTCACGGTTGATCAGGGCCAGGCGCAGCACCTCTTCGCGCATGCGTTCAAAGTAGTCGCCCCAGCCCAGGCCCAGGCTCTCGAGGGTGGCCACCAGTTCCTCGCGACTGCTGCTGGTCTGCTCGAGTACGTTGGTTATGTACTTTTCGACGTCGGCATCCGAGGCCTCCATACCGCCATACTCGTACTCGAGCCGGTACATGCGTGTCTGCACGAGGGCATCGAGGCGTTTCTGCCGGGTGTCGCGAGCCTTGGGAGGAATGAACATGGCGCGCGTGCGCTCAAACTCTTCGAGATCGCGCAGGGTCACAGCCTGGCCGTCGATGCTGGCCACGATCGCGTTGAGCAGCCGCGTGCCCGACGACGCGCCACTCGCGGTATCAGCCGCGGCCGAGATTGGTGGCAGGGCGATGCTTATTGCCATCGTCACCGCCATCGCCAGGGACAGGCCCGTCGCCGGGGTCCTGCGATCCTGTTTTGTCACCCGTTGCCTGAACATCAGCATCGACCAGAGATAACAGCTTTTCAAGCAACTTCTCAATCTCGTCCACGGTCGCTGTCCAGCCGCGGCCCTCAAGCCTCGCCGACAGCAGGCCGTCCGGCTTGAGCCTGAAAGCCTGTGGCTCGTCGGCAACCATGGCTACCAGGGCGGAGATGTCCACGGGCGATTCTTCGTGCAAGCGCACCGTGACCACCCCTGCACCGGCCTTCAGCCCCACTACCGCCAACTGCTTGAGCGCCGGACGAAGGGCCATCACGCGCAGGAGGTTATCGGCAGGATCGGGCAGGGGCCCGAAGCGATCGGCCATTTCCTCAGACATCGCCTCGATCTCGTGCCTGCCCGAAGCGTTGGCAAGCCGCTTGTACACCAGCAGGCGCTCGCCCACATCCTCGATGTAAGACTCGGGCAGGTAGGCCTCTGCGCCGAGATCTATCTCGGGCTCAACCGACGGGCCGACCTGCTGGCCCCTGAGCTCCTGCACGGCCTCTTCCATCATGCGCATGTAGAGGTCAAAACCGATGGCCATCATGTGGCCCGACTGCTCTCGCCCGAGCAGGTTGCCCGCGCCGCGTATCTCCATGTCGTGGGCCGCCACTCTGAAACCGCTGCCCAGTTCGTCGAGTTCCTTGAGCACGTCGAGCCTGCGCGCGGCTTCCTCGGTCACCGGCTTCTCGCCCGATATCATCAGGTACGCGTATGCCCGCCGGTGAGAGCGGCCCACGCGGCCGCGCAACTGGTAGAGCTGTGACAGGCCGAAGGTGTCGGCCCGGTTGATCAGCATCGTATTGGCGTTGGTGATGTCGAGACCCGATTCGATTATCGAGGTGCACAACAACAGGTTGGTGTCACCGGCCACGAAGTCGACCATCACGCGCTCGAGTTCGTGCTCGTTCATCTGCCCGTGTGCCACCGCGACGCGAGCCTCGGGCACCAGCTCCTCCAGCCGCCTGGCCACCGCGGCTATGGAACTCACACGGTTGTGCACGTAGAACACCTGGCCGCCACGGCCGAGTTCCCTAAGGACGGCCTGCCGGATGAGCCCATCGTCCTTGCGCGAAACGTAGGTGCGCACGGCCAGGCGATCGATGGGCGCGGTCTCGATGAGACTGAGGTTCCGCACCCCCCCCATGGCCATCTGCAGCGTCCTGGGTATGGGTGTGGCCGAAAGCGTAAGCACATCGACCTCTTTGCGCAGGCGCTTGAGCTTTTCCTTGGCGCTCACGCCGAAGCGGTGCTCTTCGTCCACCACCAGCATGCCCAGCCGGGCAAAGTTAACGTCTTTCTGAAGCAGGCGATGGGTGCCCACCACCATGTCCATGGTGCCGGCGACCAGCTGCCCGAGCACGAGCGCGTTCTCGGCCTTGGAGCCCAGCCG
>Ga0302123_10000485_pt1 | contig 31629 bp, 26 predicted proteins | sample CB21_321_MG_FD_203109 | JGI IMG/M metagenome (GOLD analysis project Ga0302123, IMG submission 203109) | Marine microbial communities from Western Arctic Ocean, Canada - CB21_32.1 | ecosystem: Environmental > Aquatic > Marine > Oceanic | place: Canada: Western Arctic Ocean | collected 2017-09-28 | reverse complement strand
GTCAGCGCCGCCATCGTCAAGAGGAGGAAGAACGCGGCGCCGAAGAGCTGCCCGCCAGGCAGGGTGGCGAACAGCCGCGGTAACACGGCGAAGATCAGACCGGGACCACTGGCGCTCGGGTCGAACCCTTCGATCGAGAAGCCGGACGGGAAAATAATGAACCCGGCGAGCAGCGCCATCCCGGTGTCGAGCGCCACGACCCAGCAGGCCGCGCTGATCAGGCTCTCGCGTTTTCCCAAATAGCTGCCATACGTCAGCATCGCGCCCATGCCCAGGCTGAGCGAGAAGAACGCCTGCCCGAGCGCCGCGTTGATGACCGTGCGGTCGAACAGGCGCGAGAAGTCCGGTTTGAGGTAGTAGGTGAGCCCTTCGGCGGCGCCCGGCAATGTGACGGCCCTTATCGCTAGCACCAGGAGCAGGACGATCAGCGCCGGCATCATCAGCTTGGTGACCCGCTCGATGCCGGACTGGATCCCGCCGAGTAGCACGGCCGCGGTCGTGCCGAGGATAACCAGTGTGAGCCCGATGCTGAGCGGACCATTGGCGGTGAACGTGCCGAAGAACGTCCCGACGGCCTCCGCGTCGCCCGACAGGGCGCCGGTCGCGGCGAACCAGACGTAGGCGAGCGACCAGCCGGCGATGACCGAATAGAACGACAGAATGCCCACGCCGGCGAGCACCCCGAGGGCTCCAACGAGCCACCAGCGGGTCTTCGGTTTGATCGCGTCAAACGACCCGACCGGCGCCAGCTGCGCGTGCCGGCCGATGGCCAGCTCCGCCACCATGATCGGGAGGCAGATGAGGAGAACGCAGAGGAGGTAGACCAGCACGAAGACGGCGCCGCCGCCCTGTCCGACCCTGGTCGGGAAACCCCAGATGTTTCCCAGCCCCACGGCGGAGCCGGAAGCCGCCAGGATGAACCCGGCTTTCGAGCTCCACGTGCCCCGTTCAGTAGTGGACGCCATCTCCCATCCTCGTCAGTCCGGCGACATTTCACCGAAGGGTACACGAAATGCGCTGGGTGCCGTCATGAGGCCTCCAGAAGGCTTCGAAGCACCTCGGCGACCTGCCGGTCGGTGCCGGCATGGGTGCCGTCGGTCCAGATGGTGTGGTCGGCGCGCCGCACTTTCTCGGGCGTCGTGAGCTGGGCAGCGATGCGCCGTCTGGCCTCGTCCTCGGTGAGCCCTCGGGCCATCACTCGGGCCAGCTGCGTGTCGGCGCGACACGCGGTGACGATGACCCGGTGCCACCCCTCGGGTTGCGGGCTTTCGTAGAACAGCGGGATGGCGACGATTCCGAGCGATGGCGCCTCGGCCGCCTCGAGGTCGAGGAACCACTGATTGATGGCGACGCGAACGTGAGGGTGCACAATGGCGTTGAGCGCGGCGCGCGCGGTCGTGTCCGCGAAGACGAGAGCGGCCAGCTTCGGGCGGTCGAGGAGGCCCTGGTCGTCGAACATCCCGGCGCCGAAGCGGTCGCGCAGCGCCTGCCACGCTGGGCCGTCGGGGTCTTGGGCGGCGTGCGCCAGCTGGTCCGCGTCGGTCGTCGGCACGCCGCGCTCGGCACACCGGTCGAGCACGTAGCTCTTTCCGGTGGCGATGCCGCCCGTCAGCACGACACGGCGCACGCGTCCAGCGCTAGTGGTCGGTGTCGTCTTCACTCTGCTCGGCTGGCGTGATCCGTTCCTCGATGAAGGTGTTCCATTCGTGGCACTGTGGGCATTGCCACAGCAGTTCGGTGCTGCGGTAGCGGCATCGCATGCAGACGTGTGGGTCGAGATAGAAGACCGCCTCGCGGGTCAGCTCCATGTAGCGGTGCACGCGCTCCTCGGTGAAGCCAAGTGCCGCCAGTGCCTGCCAGATCGCCTGATGGATCGACACGGCATGTGGGTTGTGGACGAGCGAGGCAAACAGCACGTCCAGCGCCTCGGCCGGCTGGCCTTGTGTGGAGAGGTGACGTCCGAGTGCCAGCCGGGCGCGCCAATCCTGGGGGTTCGCGTCGATCAGGCGGTGACACAGTGCCGGGAACCGCGCGGTGTCGCCTTGCGCGATGGTCACCGCCTCGATCCGGTCGAAGACGAGGTAGGCGCGTTCGGGGGCGATGTGGATCACCTGCATCCACGTCGCGATCGCCTCGTCGAGACCTCCCTGCTGTCGCTGTACGTCGCCCAGGTTGAGATAGGCCGGCACCGCGGTGGCGTCGAGCTCGATCGCCGATTCGAACCGCGAGACCGCCGTCGTCGCGTCGGTGCGGGTTAGGGCCTGCAGCCCAAGCTGATTTTCGAGGAACGCCAGAATGGCCTGATGCTCCGGCTTGTGCGCGTCGTCAGTCAGCGCGGCCAACCGCTGCCGGATGGCGTAGGCCTTTTGCCACTGCTGTTGTTCCTCGTGCAGCTTCTCGAGACTGAGCAGCGCGTACTGGTTGACGGGGTCGGATCGCAGGACCTCGGTGAACGCGTCGAGCGCGCGGTCCACGAACCCGCCGCGCCTGAAGTCGAGCCCGAGACACAGCAGCGCGTAGGCCTGTTCGAGCTTGGTCAGCTTCGGTCGCTGCAACAGCTGCTGATGCATCTTGATCGCACGCGTGACCTGCCCTTTCTCGCGATAGAGGTTGCCGAGAATGAGGTCAATCTCGATCGCCTCCCGGTCGATTCTCGCCGCGGCGGTCAGCTCTTCGATCGCCAGGTCGAGGTGGTTGGAGACCAGGAAGTTGAGTCCGAGGATGTAGTGCGGGGACTCACGGGCCTTACGGCGGTCGATCCAACGGCCTTCGCGCAGCTTGTAGCGCTCCCAGGCCTTGCCCACTGCCAGCCCGAGCAATAGTGCGAGCAATACGGCCAACAGCGTCAGCGACTCGTTCATCAGAACAACTCGGTTCGCCACAGATCGTGAAGATGCACCACGCCCAGCACCCGCTCGTCATCGTCGACGACGGCCAGCGACGTGATCCGTTGCGTCTCCATGATATGCAGCGCCTGCGCGGCCAGCGCCGACGGGGCAATGGTGTTTGGGGTGATCGTCATCACGTCGCCGGCGGTGCCCTCCACCAATTGGTCCCCGCTGGCGAGGCGGCGCCGCAGGTCCCCGTCGGTAATCACACCCGCCAACCGTCCAGTGGCGTTGAGAACACACGTCATGCCGAGCCGCTTGTCGGACATTTCCCCCAGCACCGCGCGCATCGGGGTCTCTGTGTCGACCGTCGGCAGGTCGGGCCCAGTATGCATGAGACGGCTGACGCGCATCAGTCGCTTGCCGAGTCTCCCCCCAGGGTGGAGGTTGGCGAAGTCCTCCTCACGGAACCCCTTCTGGACGAGCAGTGTCATCGCGAGTGCGTCACCGACCGCCAGGGCGGCGGTGGTGCTGGCGGTCGGCACGAGGTTCAGCGGGCAGGCCTCGACACGGACCTGGCAGTCCAGCGTGACATCGGCCGCCTGCCCCAGCGCGGAGTCGGTTGCGCCGGTCAGGCAGATGACGCGGGCGCCTACCCGCCTGATCGTTTCGAACAATCGCAGGATCTCGCCGGTCTCACCGCTGTAGGACAACGCCACGACCACGTCGTCGCCCTGAATGACACCCAGGTCGCCGTGTACCGCTTCCGCCGGGTGGAGAAAGAAGGCCGGCGTGCCGGTGCTGGCGAGCGTCGCGGCAATCTTCCTGCTGATGAGTCCAGACTTGCCCATGCCGGTCACGATGACCCGCCCGGCGCAGTCGTAGAGCGTCTGCACTGCTGCCGCGAACCGGTCGTCCAGGCGGTCGACGAGGCTCGCGATGGCCGCGGCCTCGATCTCCAGCACTTGGCGCGCCACGCGCATGTCGACACCGTCGGTGGACGAGTTCCTGCGGTCTGCCATAGCGGTCATGCTCGCGCGGCGGCGTCGATCCGCAGCAGCCGTTCGAGTAGTGGCTCCAGCCGGTCGAGTCGGAGCGCGTTCTCTCGATCACTCTTCGCCTGCGCGGGCTCTTCGTGGATCTCGAGGAAGACGGCGTCCACCCCGGCGGCGACGCCCGCCGCGGCCAGCGGCTCGATGTATTCAGCCTGACCGGCGGTGACGCCGTCCCCGCCGCCTGGGAGTTGCAGGCTGTGGGTGACGTCGAACACCACCGGTGGTCCGAGTGCCCGTAGTTGCGGGAACGCGCGGATGTCCACGACCAGGTTGTGGTACCCAAACGACACGCCGCGTTCGGTCACCAGGACGCGGTCGTTGCCGGTGGCGGTCACCTTGTCGATGGCGTGGCGCATGTCACCGGGCGCCATGAACTGGCCCTTCTTCAGGTTGACGACGCAGCCGGTGTTCGCCGCGGCGATGATCAGGTCGGTCTGTCGTGACAGGAACGCCGGAATCTGCAGGACGTCGGCGACCTCGGCGACGGCCGGCACCTGGTGGACTTCATGCACGTCCGTCAGCACCGGGATGCCGTGTGTTTCCTTGACCGTTGCGAGAACCGCCAGCCCGGCGTCCAGTCCCGGACCGCGATAGGACAGCCCGGCTGTGCGATTGGCCTTGTCGAACGAGGCCTTGAACACGAAGGGCACGCCGAGACGACGCGCCACCGCTGCGATGGCGCCGCCGAGCGACACCGCGTGCCGTGCGCTTTCGATGACGCACGGGCCGCCAATCAAGACGAGCGGGGACCCATCTCCGATCGATACGTTGCCGACACGTACTCCAGGCACGCGACCATTATAGATACCTTGGACGATGCTCAAGGAGTCAAGAGGCCTGAGACAGCAGATCGCCGGCGGGCTTCGCCGTCTTCAACACGATCGCGCCAGTCTTGTTCGATACGGCCGGCTGACCCGATTGGGCGACAGCCAATCAGGTTCACGTGGCCTTCTGCCTGCCGACTCCTTCGGGACCCTCAGGTCTCGGCCTCCTCGGTGGTGGATCGGGTCGCAACCTTGTGCTGGTAGCTGGCCCGCACGAAGTCGGCGAAGAGCGGATGCGGTTTCAGCGGTTTGGAATGAAATTCTGGATGGAACTGGACCGCGATGAACCAGGGGTGGTCGGGCAGCTCGATTGTTTCGACGAACTTACCGTCCGGGGACTGCCCTGAGATGACCAGCCCATGCTCGCCGAGCACGCGCTCGTAGGTGCGGTTGAACTCGTACCGGTGCCGATGGCGCTCGTCGACGACGTCGGACCCGTAAATACGCTGCGCCAGCGAGCCGGGGCTCAGGTGACACGGGTACGTACCGAGCCGCATGGTGCCACCCAGTTCGTCCACTCCGAGCAAATCCCGGAGTTTGTAGATGATCTTGTGGGCGGCGTCCGGTTCGCACTCGGTCGAGTCGGCACCGTCGAGTCCACAGACGTGCCGCGCATACTCCACAGCGGCCCACTGGAACCCGTAACAGATGCCGAAATAGGGAATCCCCGTTTCGCGCGCGATCTGGGCCGCTCGCATCATGCCTCGGCTGCCGCGGTCGCCAAAGCCGCCGGGGACCAGCACGCCATCGGCGCCCTCGAGTAGGTGCGCGCCATCGTCCGACTCGAGCGCCTCGGCTTCGACCCACTGGATGTCGATGGCCAGCCGGTGCAGGAACCCGCCGTGATACAAGGCCTCGTTTAGACTCTTGTAGGAGTCTCCGTATTCGACGTATTTGCCGACGATGTGAATGGTTACCCGATCGGTCGGCTTCCGGATTCGGTCGACCAGCGCCTGCCACTCGCTCATCGTGCGATCCGAGTCTGGCAGTTGCAGCCGGCTGAGAATCTGGCGGTCAAGGCCTTCGTCTGCCAGGACCAGCGGGACCTCGTAGATGCTCGAGACGTCCTTGGCGGTGATCACCGCGTCTTCGTCGACGTCGCAGAAGAGGGCGATCTTACGTCGGATCTCGGTCGGCAGGAAGCGGTCGGTGCGACAGAGCAGTATGTCAGGCTGGATGCCGAGCGACCGGAGGTCGCGGACACTGTGCTGAGTTGGTTTGGTCTTCAGCTCGGCTGCCGCGCTGATGAAGGGGACCAGCGTCAGGTGGACGTAGAGCGTATGGATGCGCCCGACGTCCTGCCGGAACTGCCGGATCGCTTCGAGAAACGGCTGGCTCTCGATGTCACCGACGGTCCCCCCGACTTCGACAAGCACGATGTCCACGTCGCTGGCGATGGCGCGAATGCAGTCTTTGATCTCGTTCGTGATATGGGGAATGACCTGCACGGTACCGCCGAGGTAGTCCCCTCGACGCTCTTTCTGGATGACAGACATGTAAATCTTGCCCGTCGTCCAGTTGTGGTTCCTGGTCGTGACCGCGTCGGTGAATCGCTCGTAGTGCCCGAGATCGAGGTCGGTCTCGGTGCCGTCTTCTGTGACGTAGACCTCGCCATGCTGATACGGGCTCATCGTGCCGGGATCCACGTTCACGTAGGGGTCGAGCTTCTGCAGCGTGACTCGATACCCGTGCCCCTCGAGTAGGCAGCCGATCGACGCCGCCGCTAGCCCCTTGCCAAGAGAGGAGACGACCCCGCCAGTAACAAAGATGAACTTGACGGGACGACCGTTACCGTTGAGAATCGGTTCACTCATGCAGGGACTCCGGCAGCCAGGAGACGTCGCACGCGCTCGAGATCAGACGGTGTGTCGACGCCGATCGGGTCGTGCTCGCTTTCCGTGGTCATGATGCGATAGCCGTGCTCGAGCACACGCAGTTGCTCGAGTTGTTCGGCGCGTTCGAGCGATGTCGGCTCCAACCGGCCCAGCGTCAGCAGGAACTCCCGTTGATAGGCGTACAGACCGACGTGCTTGAACACCGGGGACGCCGCGGGTCGGCGTCCTCCCTCCCGGTCGAGACCGATTGCGGCACGCGAGAAGAGGAGCGCAAAACCGTCCCGATCGACCGCGACCTTGACGACGTGCGGATTCTTGAGGTCCGCGGTGTCACGGATGGGACACCGCAGCGTCGACATGACGATGGTCGGATCACCCAGACAGGCGGCGACGGCGGCGTCAATCATGGCCGGTTCAATTAGGGGTTCATCCGCCTGAACGTTGACGACCACATCGCAGGTCAAGGTGTCTGCGACCTCAGCGAGGCGGTCGGTGCCGCTACGGTGATCCGCGCGGGTCATTCGCACCTCGCCGCCGAAGGCGGTCACGGCGCTGGCAATCCGCTCGTCATCGGTGGCGACCACGACGGCTCCAACCAGCGCCGCCGCCGCGGCGCGGCGATAGACGTGTTCGACCATCGGTCGACCACCGATGTCGGCAAGCGGCTTGCCGGGCAGCCGGGTTGAAGCGTACCGGGCGGGAATGATGGCGACGACTCGGGCGGAGGCTGGAGTGGATGTGCGGGGAGGCCTGGTCGCAGGGTGCACGGCGAATGCTAACACAGTTTGTCACGTCGCTATACGGCATTGCGCGGTGAAGCCCGGTCGACGCGCGGAGCAGACGGCAGAAGGGCCGCTACGCCGTGCATCGCCGGTGCGCGCGGCACTCAAGCGTGGTACGATGGAGAGCATCCGGTAGGATGCATATCATAACCTTCTCACGTGTGGCGGTGTTGACGGGCGGTGCGGTGGTGCTGGCGGCATGGTTGTCGTCAGCAGCGGGCACGGTGCCGCCGGTCCCTGCGACCGATCGCCCGGTCGTCGTGGGAGTGGCGCCGGCGCAGTCCCTGGGACTGGCACCCGCACAGCTGGTGCTCGATCGGGAGGTGGCGCGTCTGTCGGCTCGGCTCGAGCAGGCGCCGCGTCCGCGCGATCCAGCGCGAAACCCGTTCACGCTGAGGGCCCGTGTCCGCGCAACCAGGCCAGTGCCGTCGGCGGTGGCGGCGACGGCCGCTCTTCCCCCGTTGGTGGTCGACCGCGTGGCGGTCGAGCGGCCCGCCGTGTCACTCGCTGGTATCGGCGTCGATCGCACGTCCTACGGTTTCCGCCGAACGGCGGTCCTCTCTGCCGACGGGCGTGTCATTCTCGCTCGCGTCGGCGACGAGGTGCTTGGTTGGTTTCAAGTGCGCGGCGTCACCGACGACGCTGTCGAGCTGCTTGACCTGCGCGACGGTGGCCCGCTCCGCCTTACCCTTCCATAGCAGCGTTTGACTCGTGTGCACCAGCCGTCGTGCAAGTCCAGGGGCGACCCGCTAGGGTCCCTGAAGAGCGCTGATGGTGACAATGGGGTCACACGCTGGTTGTGTGTGTTTCGCTCTCACGACGACAGCTTCCACGCAAGTAGTCTCGCCCCCCGCGTAGCGCGGGGGCGAGAAAAGATTGCCACTCGAGGCGGAGCCTCACTAGACGATAACGACCGCCACCTGCTGCACGGCTGGCACGGCGCGGATCTCGTCGAGGACCTCATCGGTGACGTGCGGGGCGTCCGCGCTCTCGCGATCGATCTTGACCACCGCTACGGCTCCGGTGGGGCTCCGGCCAAGTGCGAAGGTTGCGATGTTGACGCCCTGGCGGCCGAGAATCATCCCGACCTCGCCGATGACACCCGGCTGGTCGTTGTTGCGAATGACCACGAGCGTCCCTTCGAGCGGCGCCTCGACCATGACCCCATCGAGCAGGACCAGCCGTGGCCCGGCCTGTTCGAACAGGGCACCCTCGGCCCAGCGCTCGCCGTCGCTCGCCTGTAGCTTGACCGAGATCAGGCTGGTGAAGTTGCGGGGGCGCGTGCTGCGCGATTCGACGACCTCGATGCCGCGCTCTTTCGCCAGCGTCCGGGCGTTGATCGGCGTGACGTTGGTTGACAGCACTGTGCCGAAGAAGCCCACCAAGGTGGCACCGACTAGGATCTCATTGTTTCCCTCGGCGAGCTCTCCGTAGTACCGGATTGACACGGTCTCGGTTCGGGCGGTCGAGACTTGGCCGAGGAACGCGCCCAGACGCTGTGCCAGTACCACGTAGGGCTGGATGCGGCGAAGCTCGTCGGGTGCGAGCGAGGGGTAGTTCACGGCGTTACGGACGATCCCCCCGTGCAGAAAATCGCGTACACACATCGCGGTCTCGAGACCGACCAATTCCTGCGCCTCTCGAGTGGACCCGGCGATGTGCGGCGTGGCGACTACTTGCGGCAAGCCGGTGAGACGCGTGTCGCTGGGGGGCTCGGTCTGAAAGACGTCCAGCCCGGCCCCACCCACCACACCCTGCTCGATCGCGTCGGCCAGCGCGGCTTCGTCGATGAGCGTGCCGCGTGACGTGTTGATGATCCGCAGGGTGGATTTGCAACGAGAGAGCTGTTCGGCGTCAAAGAGCGGTCGGGTGCCGGTTGACGGAACGTGTAACGTGATGAAATCCGCCTGGGCGCAGAGCGTGTCCAGCTCCAGCAGCTCCACGTCGAGGTCGGTCGCGACCTGACTGGAGATGAAGGGGTCGTGCGCGACGGCCCGCATGCCAAATGCATGGGCCCGGTGAACCACTTCCCGGCCGATCCGACCGAGCCCGACGACCCCGAGGGTCTTGCCCCGAAGCTCGGTCCCCATTAACTGTTTCTTCTCCCAGCGGCCGGCCTTCATCTGGCTGTCAGCCTGCCCGATCGATCGGGCTAACGCCAGGAGCAGCGCAAAGGCGTGCTCGGCGACGCTGATGCTGTTGGCGCCAGGCGCATTGACTACAAGGATGCCGCCGGCACTGGCGGCATCGAGATCCACGTTGTCGACGCCGGTGCCGGCGCGGGCGATCACCTTCAAGTTGGGCGCTCTGGCAATCAGATCGGCGTCGACATGGGTCGCGCTGCGGACAATCAGCGCGTCGGCGTCGGCGAGCGTGGCGTTGAGCTCTTCGGGGGTTCGTCCGGTCTGTGCATCGACGTCCCAACCCTGGTCACGAAGCAAGTCGGCCGCGGACGATGGCAGGGGATCGGCAATCACGATTTTCATGAGTGTGGCGTTCCTCAGATGTGTGTGGTCAATGGCGTGCGGGATCGTGTTCGAGCAGCAAACAGACGATGCGGGCCGCCCGGTTGCCGGTGCCCGCAGTCGCGCGAAGACCGTACAGTATAATAGGCGACTACGTCAGCAAGTAGGGCGCCCAGCGCGCATGCCGCACCACGATGGTGCAAACTGCTAGAAGTTCCCGGTTGGCGCGGTGCACTTGCTGCAAGGGGGACATTTTTCCACAAGGTTTTCCACAGTTTCTGTGAAGATCTTGCATCGCGAAATGGGGACGTGCCCTAATACTGGGTATCTTCCTCTAGACGTCTGGGGATGCCGGTTCCGTGGTCGCCAATATCTAGCCGCGTGCGGTGCCGACATCACTTAAAGGGAGTAGCGGACTCGTTATGAATCGAAAAGTTAGCGTCATTGGATCCGGAAACGTGGGTGCAACGACGGCGCGAAGCATCGCCGACAAGGAGCTTGCGGATGTGGTGCTACTGGATATCCTCGACGGTGTGCCTCAGGGCAAGGGGCTCGACATGCTCGAAGCCTGTCCGATCGAGGGATCCGATGCGCGCGTGCTCGGCACCACCGACTACGCGGACACGGCCGGCTCCGCGGTGGTCGTGATTACGGCCGGTCTCGCACGCAAGCCGGGCATGAGCCGCGACGATCTGCTGCAGAAGAACGCCGGGATCATGAAGGCGGTCACCGCCGAGGTCGTCGCGCATTCACCCGACTGCATCATCATTCCCGTCACAAATCCGCTGGATGCGATGTGCCAGGTGGTCTACCGCGAGAGCGGGTTTCCACGAGAACGGGTAGTCGGGATGGCCGGAGTGCTGGATTCGGCGCGGATGCGGACATTCATCGCCGAGGCACTGAGCGTGTCGGTGGAGAATACCCACGCGTTCGTGCTCGGTGGGCACGGCGACACGATGGTGCCGTTGCCGCGGTACTCCACGGTGGCCGGTATTCCGATCACCGAGCTGCTCGACAAGGCGACAATCGATGCGATTGTCACCCGCACGGCGAACGGCGGCGCCGAGATTGTCAAGCTACTGGGCACCGGGAGCGCCTTTTATGCACCGGGCTCAGCCGTGGTCCAGATGGTGGAGGCCATCCTGAAGGACAAGAAGAAGATTCTGCCGTGTGCGGTTTTTCTGCAGGGCGAGTACGGCATCCGTGATCTGTTCGTTGGGGTGCCGGTGAAGCTCGGTGCGGGCGGGGCCGAGCAGGTCATTGAGATCCGGCTCGAAGCCGACGAGCAGGCCGCGCTCGACAAGTCGGCGGCCTCGGTCAAGGAGCTCGTTGGGTTACTGGCGCTCTAAACGGAACATCCTACAGGAGGCAGGAGGCCGGAGACAGAAGAAGCCCGAGGGCTCCTCCTATCTTAGGCCTCCTCTGAGAATGTGAAGATACACGAATACCAAGGCAAGGCGCTGCTCGCACGGTACGGCGTCGTCACGCCGCAGGGGCAGGCGGTCACTGCGGCCGCCGAGGCCGGAGACGTCGCACGCCGACTCGGTGGCCGGGTCGTCGTGAAGGCCCAAATTCACGCGGGCGGGCGCGGCAAAGGTGGCGGCGTCAAGCTGGCCGAGACCGCCGAGGACGCGGTCCGGATTGCGGACGAGATGCTCGGGATGACGCTGGTCACCGCGCAGACCGGTCCAGGAGGGCAGCGGGTGTCACGGCTGCTGGTCGAAGAGGGGCTCGACATTGCGAGCGAGCTCTACCTCGGTCTCCTGATCGACCGGGCGGCGCAGCGGCCCTTGATGATGGGCAGTGCCGCCGGGGGGATGGAGATCGAGCAGGTAGCGGCACAGACGCCGGAGCTGATCCACAAGGTGCCCATCGACCCTGGCATCGGGTTGGCCGAGTTCCAGGCGCGACGTCTGGCCTATGCCGTCGGGCTGACCGGGGGGGTAGCCCGCAAGGCGGCGGCGCTGATGCAGGGTGTCGCCACTGTGTTTCAAGCCGTTGATGCATCCCTGATCGAAATCAATCCGATGGTCGTGACCCAAGCCGGGGACGTGCTGGCCCTCGATGCGAAGGTCACGCTCGATGACAACGCGCTGTTCCGGCATCCGGAGTTGGCCGAGTTGCGGGATCTGGCCGAGGAGGAGGCGCTGGAGGTCGAGGCGTCACAGCACGGGCTCAACTACATCCGGCTCGACGGCACTATCGGGTGCATGGTCAACGGCGCCGGGCTGGCGATGGCCACTATGGACATCATCAAGTTGGCTGGCGGCGAGCCGGCGAACTTTCTCGATGTCGGCGGGGGCGCCAACGCGGACCAGATTCGCAATGCCTTTCGCATCCTGTTGTCGGACGCCAACGTGCGCGCGGTACTCATTAACATCTTCGGCGGGATCCTTCGGTGCGACGTGCTTGCCGAGGGAGTCATTTCGGCGGTGACCGAGCTTGGCGTGCGCGTGCCGGTCGTCATCCGGATGGAAGGCACGAATGTGGAGGAAGGCCGTCGGATGTTGCGTGAGAGCGGGCTGAACTTCACCACGGTAGACAGCATGGGCGAGGCGGCACAGAAAGTCGTCGAGCTCGCGGCTAAGGAAACTCTCTGATATGGCGGTTCTGATTGACGCACAGACGCGGTTGGTGGTCCAGGGGCTGACCGGACGCGAGGGGTCGTTTCACGCGCGGCAGGCGGCCGAGTATGGCACCGCCGTCGTGGGCGGTGTGACGCCCGGCAAGGGCGGCAGCACCCACGAGGGCGTGCCGGTCTTCAATACAGTCGAATCGGCTGTTCAGGAGACCGGTGCGAATACGTCGGTCATCTTCGTGCCGCCCGCGATTGCCGCTGACGCCGTCATGGAAGCGGCAGACGCCGGGGTCGCGCTGATCGTCTGCATCACTGAGGGAATCCCCACACTTGATATGATGCGGGCGTTGCGGTTTCTCGACGGCCGAGACAGCCGTCTGATCGGGCCAAATTGCCCGGGTCTGATCTCGTCGGGCCAGGCCAAGGTCGGCATCATCCCAGGGCACATCTGCAGTGAGGGGCGGGTCGGGATCGTGTCGAAGAGCGGCACGTTGACCTACGAGGCTATTCACCAATTGACGCTGCTTGGGCTTGGTCAGACGACGTGCATCGGGATCGGCGGCGATCCATTGATTGGCACGAGCTTCATCGACACCCTCCGTCTGTTCGAGCAGGATGCGGCGACGGAGGCGGTCGTGCTCATCGGTGAGATCGGCGGCACCGCCGAGGAAGACGCCGCCACGTTCATTCGTGACCATGTGCGCAAACCGGTCGTGGGTTTCATTGCCGGGCAGACCGCGCCGCCCGGTCGGCGGATGGGGCATGCCGGTGCGATTATCTCGGGGGGCAAAGGCACGGCCGCAGAGAAAATGGCGGCGCTGTCGGCCGCCGGGGTGCGGGTGGTACGGAGCCCGTCAGACATCGGGGCGGCTGTCGTGGCTGCCATCGCGCCGAATGCCGCGTGAGGTCGATTCCGTCTCCTGTTTGTCGAGCGCTCTGGCGGTCAGGCATATGACCGAACTCATCCAGAACGGGGAGGTGCTCTCTCCACGCCGTACCAGGAACCCCAGTAAAAAGTGATATACTAAGGCGTTTTCAACTTGTTCCGTTAGAGGGCACCATACACAGTCAGCCCACCGACCCAATACCGCGTCACCCTGAGGACCCTGCATGCCCGTGTCCGACGTCGCCGTCGAAGAGCGTCCAGCCCCATCCGTATCCATTGAACCCATCGTCAACGATTTCAGCATCCAGGTCGCGACCGTGAACGGCTCCGGTAGCCAGACGGCCAATCTGGTGCTGCTTCGCGCGATCTTCCAGATGGGTGTGCCGGTTTCGGCCAAGAATATGTTCCCGTCGAATATCGCCGGTCTGCCGACCTGGTTCACGATCCGGGCCAGCAAGGACGGTTATATCGGGTGGAAGAAGAAGACTGAAATCCTCGTGGCCTTGAATGCGGAGACCGCGCGAGAGGATGTGCTGAATCTCGACGCGGGCTCCGCGGTCATCTACGACGAGTCACTGAAGCTGGACAGCGTGCGTAGCGACGTCGTGTTCTATCCGGTGCCGTTCGACACGCTGGTCGCCGAGGTGACTCGGGACGTCAAGATGCGCCGTCGAATTCGCAACATGATCTACGACGGCGTGTTGTCGCGACTGCTCGGGGTCGAGCTCGACCAGATGGAGGTCGCGCTCCGCAAGCAGTTCGGAAACAAGAGCGCGGTCGTGGCCATCAACCGGGAGGCGCTCGATGTCGGCTACGCTTTCGCGGAGCAGCATCTGGAGAAGCGGGACCCGTATCGGATCGAACCGATGGACGAGAACGGGGGGCGCATCCTCATCGATGGAAATGCCGCCGCCGCCATCGGCTGTCTGATGGCCGGCGTGACCGTCGTAGCCTGGTATCCGATCACACCGTCGTCGTCGCTCTGCGAGTCGCTGATCGACTATCTCCGCAAGTACCGGATCGACAAGAAGACGGGAGAGGCCAGCTTCGCCGTCGTGCAGGCAGAAGACGAGATCGCGGCGCTCGGGATGGTGATCGGCGCCGGCTGGGCAGGGGCCCGGTCGATGACCGCGACGTCGGGGCCAGGCATCTCGCTCATGGGCGAGTTTACCGGTCTTGCGTACTACGCCGAGGTCCCGGCGGTCATCTTCGATATCCAGCGCGTTGGGCCGTCAACCGGGTTGCCGACCAGGACCGCGCAGGGGGATGTGCTGTCGACGGCATTCCTGTCCCACGGGGACACCCGCCATCCGCTCTTGTTCCCATGCTCGCCGGAGGAGTGCTACTCGATGGCCGTCACCGCGTTCGATCTGGCCGAGCGGTTTCAGACACCGATCTTCGTGATGAGCGATCTTGACCTCGGCATGAATAAGTGGATGAGCCAGACGTTTACGTACCCCGCCAAGCCGATGGACCGGGGAAAGGTGCTCGACCAGGAGGCCCTCGAGCGGATCGGCCGGTTCGGTCGGTATCGTGACGTGGATGGCGATGGGATTCCCTACCGGTCGGTGCCTGGCACCTCGATGCCGGCCTATTTCTGCCGCGGGTCGGGTCACAACGAGTCGGCGGTGTACAGCGAGCGGGCCGACGACTACCAGAAGAACGTCGACCGGCTGACCCGCAAGTTCGAGACTTTTCGCACCTGGTTGCCAGCTCCGGTCGTGGATATCAATCGCAAGGCTCGGGTTGGGATTATCGCGTACGGGACCACGCACTGGGCCGTGATCGAGAGTCGCGACCAGCTCCTCAGTGAAGCGGACCTGCAGACTTCGTATTACCGGGTACGGGCTTATCCGTTCCGGTCTGCGCTGTCGTCGTTCATCGAGCGCCACGACCGCGTGTATGTGGTTGAGCAGAATCGAGATGCGCAGATGCTCACCCTGATGCGGACCGAGCTGCGAGCCGAGTTGGCCGGACGGCTCAGGAGCGTCCTGCACTACACCGGCCAGGCGATCGACGCCCGCACCATCACCGACGACCTCCTGATTCAGGAGGGCTATCGCGTCGAGTATTCGGAGGCGAATGGGCTGATCCCGAACGACGCGGGGGTTGGCGGCGAATAACGACGTAGCGAGTTTCCCGCGTTCACGTAGCGAAGAGGACGCACAGCGAAGGACGTAACGTGGCATCAGCAACACAAACTGTGAAGAAGAAGACGGCGATCAACCGGATTGGAATCGAGCTTCCCGTGTATCGCGGCGGCAAGACCACGCTGTGTGCCGGATGCGGGCACAACGCCATTTCGGAGCGCATCATCGACGCGTGCTTCGCGATGGGCGTCGACCCCACGCAGGTGGTGAAACTGTCTGGGATAGGGTGTTCGAGCAAGAGTCCCGCGTATTTCCTCGGGTCCTCGCACGGATTCAACACGGTGCATGGCCGGATGCCATCGGTCGGCACCGGCACACTGCTCGCCAACAAGAAGCTCGTGGCGATCGGGGTGAGCGGCGACGGTGACACGGGGGCGATCGGCATCGGGCAATTCGTTCATCTGATGCGGCGCAATATTCCGATGATTTACATCATCGAGGACAACGGGTGCTACGGGCTGACCAAGGGGCAGTTCTCCCCGACCGCTGATGTCGGGTCCACGCTGAAGAAGGGCGTGGTGAACGACTTGCCGCCCATCGACACGTGCGCGCTCGCGATTCAGCTCGGCGCGACGTTTGTGGCGCGATCATTCTCTGGTGACAAGAAACAGCTGACGGCAGTCCTGAAGGCAGCGATTAGCCATCGTGGCACGGCGATGCTCGATGTGCTGTCGCCGTGTGTGACCTTCAATGACCACGAGGGGTCGACCAAGAGCTACAAGTACGCGAAGAGCCACGACGACCCGCTGGAGGAGATCGACTTCGTGCCGTACTTCGAGGACATCTCCGTCGACTATGAGCCGGGTTCGAGCCAGGAGGTGACGCTGCACGACGGTTCGCGGCTCTATCTGAAGAAGCTGGCCGAAAGCCATGACCCCACAGACAAGATGCAGGCATTGCGGGTGCTGCACGATACCCACGAGCGCGGCGAGTTTGCCACCGGTCTCATTTATGTGCAAACGACGGCTGACGACTTCCTGACCAGCCTGAATTTGGTGGACGAACCGCTGGCCTCACTGCCCGAGGGCCTTGTGCGCCCACCGAGTTCGGTGCTGACCGAGATCATGGAGAACCTCGGCTAGATGGTGGCTGATTCAGGGTAACGTCGCATCAGCGCAGGCCTGAAGGCCTGCGCCACACCAGCCCGAACGCATCGCCGACCCGACGCGTTTGGACCGAGACACGCGATCGCACAATTACGAGACGGACGGAGACGCATGGAGCGCACATTTGCGATTATCAAACCGGACGCGGTGTCGGCCGGGCATACCGGGGCGATTCTCCAGCGGATCGAAGAGGCCGGATTCAGCCTGATCGGTATGCGGCTGCTGCGGCTAAATAAGACCGAGGCGGAGGGATTCTACGCGGTGCATCACGAGCGCCCGTTCTTCGACAGTCTCACGACCTTCATGTCGTCCGGACCGATCGTCGTGCTGGCACTCGCGGCGCCAGACGCGATCGCCAGATGGCGGACGCTGATGGGGGCCACTGACCCGGCGAAGGCTGACGACGGGACCTTGCGGCGCCAGTTCGGGACCGAGATCGAGAGCAATGCGACGCATGGTTCCGACGCGCCGGAGACGGCGGCGTTCGAGCTCGGTTATTTCTTTCGCGGTGTCGACCTGGGCTAGCAGACGTGCATGCACGCGGGAGCGGCGCTGGGCATTGGGGTCCCCGCAAGCGACTAAGCCGGGGTGTGGGGCAGCGCCCAACGTAAGAGATGAGCATCAAGTCGGACCGGTGGATCAAGGAGATGGCCAGGGGCGGAATGATCGAGCCCTTCGTCGAGAGCCAGGTGCGCGAGGGCGTCGTGTCGTATGGCCTGTCGTCCTACGGGTATGACATCCGCGTGGCGGATGAATTCAAGATCTTTACCAACATCAATAACACCGTCATCGACCCGAAGGCCTTCGACCCGCGGTCGTTTGTTGACGTCCGGGAGGATGTCTGCATCGTTCCGCCCAACTCGTTCGCGTTGGCTCGAACGATCGAGTATTTCCGGATTCCTCGTGACGTGCTGACGTTGTGTCTCGGAAAGTCGACGTACGCCCGCTGTGGCATCATCGTAAACGTCACGCCGTTCGAGCCGGAGTGGGAAGGGACCGCCACTCTTGAAATTTCCAATACCACGCCTCTGCCGGCAAAGATTTATGCTAACGAGGGCATCGCACAGGTACTGTTCTTCCAGAGCGATGAACCCTGCGAAAGGTCGTACGCGGACAAGAAGGGCAAGTACCAGGATCAGCGCGAGGTGACGCTGCCTCGGATTTGATTGCGCCGGCGTGGCGGGCCTCGGATTAGTCGGATCGAGCGGTACGGCGTGCGGTTGGCTTGACCCGTTCGGTGATGCATAGTACCCTTCGCTGGTCGTGTGGTGTTGATGCTGTTCTAAGCGATTCTGAAGTGGCATCGCTTGTGAAAACAGGCACAAACCGAGACGACGGTGGGCATTAGCCGATTCCGGCTTTCCCAATGCACTGATGCAGAAGCTCGCCGAGCGCGAACCCGCGCGCACTGATGGTCCGGTTGCGGTCGCGCCTTCTCTTACCGTTCAATTCTTTCTGATCCCTCTCGCGGTCGTGGCGGTTGTCGTGGCGATCTACGGCGGGTTCCGCCTGATGGTGGCCGACGAGCGTTCACCCGAGGAGTATCTGAGCGAGATACGCACGGGCGGTCGCGACCGCCGGTGGCCGGCCGCCTACGAGCTGGCGCGAATCATGGGGGAGCAGGAGACCGAGGCAAAGTATCCGGACCTTGGTCCTGCGCTTGTGCGTGCGTTTGTCGATTCAGAGGGTGACGACCCGCGCGTGCGCCGCTATCTCGCGATGGCGATCGGGCGACTCGAGTCTCCGCCGGCCGAAACGATGGCCGCTCTGACCAGCGCGTTGGACGACCCGGATAGTGAAACCGTCATTAGCGTGATTTGGGCGCTGGCCGCGCTGGGTGAGGAGGCGGTGGTGCCGCATATCGTCGGAATGTTCGGGGCCCAGGATCCGGGTGTGCGCAAGATGACGGTGTATGCGCTCGGGGTGCTGCCCGCCGACCGGTCACACACGACTTTGCGTGCCGCGCTCGAAGATCCGGTGCCGGACGTGCAGTGGAACGCCGCGGTATCCTTGGCGCGTCACGGGGATGGGCGTGGCGTCGCGGTGCTGCGTCGCATGCTCGACCGGACCTACGTGACCGGCGTCGTGACCCCATCGGACACGTTGGTCGACCCGGCGAGCGACGTGATTGTCAGTGGCTTGAGAGCCGTGGCGGCACTCGGTCCAGTCAGCGTCGACGAGAACCTTCGTGTTCCGGTGGCTGCTCTCGCGGAGGCGGACCAAAGCTTGAAGGTGCGACAGGCGGCGATGGAAACGCTCGAGGCCTTAGAGCCGTCCCCGACGAACTGACGTTACTGGACGACGGAAGCTGCTGGCTCGACTCGCGGGGATGCGAGTGTCAATGGCGTCGAGGGGGGTAATGGCGTTGATGATGGGATACAGAAATGGCTGACGAACCGAAGACTTCACCCGCTGCCACCACGCCGGCCGTGGCCGCGAAACCGGCGGCCAAGCCGCCCGCCACGACCGCTGCGAGTGACGCGAAGCTGGCGGGTCGCACCACGACCCCTGCGGCACGACCTAAGTTAAAGGTGAAAGCCAAGGCCAAGGCAGACGTTGACACATCGCCGCTGATGGGACGGCGCGGGTGGATGGGGCTCGCCTGGGGGTCGTTCACTGCAGCGTCGGCGGGGTGTCTCGCCGCGACCGGCCGTTTCATGTTTCCAAATGTGCTGAACGAACCGCCGCAGCAGTTCACCATCGGTTTTCCGGATGACTATGGCCAGGGGGTCGATGAGCGATTCAAGGACCAGTTCGGGGTCTGGGTCGTGCGGACCGACAATGACTTCACGCACGAGGCACCCGGATTCTACGCGCTGATTTCCGTCTGCACCCATCTCGGTTGTACCCCGAACTGGCTGACGTCGGAGAATAAGTTCAAGTGCCCGTGTCACGGCAGCGGGTTCCGCCCAACCGGGATCAATTTCGAGGGGCCGGCGCCGCGTCCGCTCGAGCGGGCGCGCATCGTTCGGGCCGAGGACGGTCAGATTCTGGTCGACAAGAGCCGCAAGTTTCAAGAGGAGCTGGGCCAGTGGACTGACCCGGACTCCTTCCTCCAGATATAACCGACCATGGCTGATACGAAGACCATCGCCCCGAAAGACCCGGCGTTTGTGCGCGCGTGGGATTGGCTCACCGAGACACAGATCTGGACGTCTATTTTTCGGCACAACGCGCCGATCGACGACCGGAGCCGTGTCCTGGTCATGCTGTCGAACGTGTTTCTCCACTTGCATCCTGTGCGGCTCCGGAAGTCCGGGGTTCGGCTCCGTTACACCTGGTGCATGGGCGGGCTGAGCTTTTTCTTGTTCCTGCAGCTGACCTTCACCGGGTTGCTGCTGATGTTCTACTACCGTCCGACGCTGGAGTACGCCTACGCGGACATCGTGAGCCTGCGCGAGCATGTGCCACTCGGCATCATGCGCGAGATGCATCGGTGGGGTGCCCACGCGATGGTCATCACGGTCTGGCTCCACATGTTCCGGGTCTTCATGACCGGGTCGTATAAACCGCCACGGGAATTCAACTGGAACGTCGGGGTCATCATGCTGGTGCTGACCTTGTTGTTGTCGTTTACCGGGTACTTGCTCCCGTGGGACCAGCTGGCCATATGGGCTATCACGGTCGGCTCAAACATGGCGCGCGCGGCGCCGTTTCTCGGTTACGAGGGCCCCGGGGCGTCTTTGATGGCGCTGGGCGACGTGGGGCTCGTGCACGCGGCCGATGATATGCGGTTTGCCCTCCTGGGTGGCACCTTCGTTGGTGAGGGTGCGCTACTGCGGTTCTACGTGCTGCACTGCGTCGCGCTGCCGCTCGCGATCGGTTTTCTGATGGCGGTGCACTTCTGGAGGGTGCGAAAGGACGGCGGTATTTCGGGACCGCTCTAGTTCTTGGACGGGGCTGCGCCCCGCCCCCCGGTTTCCGTAGCCTGCCACAGAGAACGCATGGAGGCAGAAGGCAGCAACGACTCGCAGGTGGGCTGACCGACACGACTTATGGATGCGCTCAAGAGTTTCATCGACCTGTTCGCCGACCCGCGTCTGTTCTTTTCATTGACCGTGGTGTCGCTCATTCTGGTTGTCTGGAAGCGGGAGGCGTTTGCCAGCAACAGCTGGGGCTGGGGGCTCATGGCCTTCCTGGTGGCCCTGTTCGGCTTTGGGTTGACGGACGACAATTTCAAACTGATCATCACGAAGCCGGACAACGTGCCGATCGTCGGGCTGATCTTCCTGCTGATGTTCTTTACGTGGTACTCCGTGCGCGAAGGGGTGCTCAACGATCGCCGTATCGCCGCCGGCAAACCGCCGATCGAGAAGGACGAGGAAGACCGGGTCTGGACCTGGCCCGATCTGGTCTACACCGAGCTGATCGCCATCGTCCTGTGCACCGTCATCATCATCGTCTGGTCGATCGGGCTTGACGCGCCCCTCGAGCAGCCGGCCAACAACGCCAACACACCTAACCCGTCGAAGGCGCCCTGGTATTTCCTGGGGTTGCAGGAGATGCTCGTCTACTTCGACCCCTGGCTGGCCGGGGTCGTGCTACCGTCGCTCATCATCGTCGGGCTGATGGCGATCCCCTATATCGATAAGAACCCGAAGGGAAACGGCTACTACACGTTCACGGAACGCCGCGTCGAGATCACGATCTTCCTGTTCGGGTTCGTCGTGTTGTGGTCGTCGCTGATTGTGCTTGGCACGTTCCTCCGCGGGCCAAACTGGAACTTCTTTGGACCGTTCGAGTTCTGGGACATTCACAAGCTCGAGGCGCTGACGAACGTCCAGCTGTCGGAGGTTGTCTGGGTGCAGGTGTTCGCGACAGGGCTACCAGACAATTGGTTCATCCGGGAAATATTTGGCATTCTGCTGGTCATCGGCTACCTGGCAGTCTTGCCGGTCCTGCTGGCCAAGAAGGGGCTGACCAAGTACTACGAGAGACTTGGCCCGGCGCGCTATTACGTCACCGTGCTCCTCTTCCTGTCCATGCTGTCGTTACCGGTGAAGATGCTGACGCGGTGGCTGTTCAATCTGAAATACATCGTTTCGATTCCGGAGTTCTTCTTCAATATCTAGCGCCATGGCAGACAAGAGGGCAGTCGGACACGCTTACAACATCGATTTCCTGAACGTCGTTTTTGCCGCGTCCAGCCTGTTCGTATTGTTCGCGACAGTCTGGATGGTCTGGGACGATTACGACCGGGACTGGAAAAACTACCAGCGCGACTTCACGGCGCTTGAGATGGAGGTGACGCGCTCCGGGCTCGCCGAGGCTGAGGCCGAGATCGACCAGGCCCGGGTGGCGGAGTTGACGGCACAGCGGGCTGTAGCCGAGCAGGGGGTGGCCGCAAATGCCGCCCAGGTGAACGAGATCGAGGCACAGCTGGCGGAGGCCAATCGTGAGTTGTTTGTCGCGACGCAGGTCTATCAGTTCACCAAGGCGAACTACGACGTCGATCGCTATGCGTTCGAGGTGCGTCGAGAGGTGGCCCACGCCGAGGATCCGGAGGCGGAGGTCTCGGGTGAGGCCGAGATCGTCGCGATGTACGAGCAATGGCTAGTGCTGGGGCTCGACGTCGAAACGCTGACGGCGACCCGGGACGATCTGCGGGCGCAGTTGGCGGCACTGCGGGAGGACGTCACCGTCATCGACGATGAGCTAGGGGCGTTGACCGGCGAGATAGAGCGGTTGCAGGCTGTGGTCGCGAATCTGGAGCCGAGCCTGATCAATGACTACATTCTGAATGCGCCGATGCTGGACTTCATGGCGCCTACCTTGAAGGTCCGTCAGACGATTACGCCGAACATCCTGGACGATGTGAATTTTACGTCGGTTCCGAAAATGGATCGGTGTGAGACCTGCCACCTGGCGATCGACCGAGCCGGCTACGAAGACTACCCGCAGCCGTTTCGGACGCACCCCAATCTGGACGTGTATGTCGGCAGCGCGTCCCCGCACTCGATCGAGAGCACCGGGTGCACCGTGTGCCACGAAGGCATGGGGCAGTCGATCAGTTTCGTCGACGCGTCCCACACGCCCGCCAACGAGGCGCAGATGGCGCAGTGGGAAGAGGACTACCACTGGGAAGAGTCGCATCTTTGGGACTACCCAATGCTGCCGACCGGGATGGTGGAGGCGTCGTGTGCCAAGTGCCACAAGGGCGAGGTATACGTGCCCGAGGCAGACAACCTGAACCTGGCCTACGGGATGTATGAGCGCGCCGGCTGCAGTGCGTGTCACAAGACCGCCGGATTTGAGGGCTTGCGGAAACCAGGTCCGAACCTGACGAAGATCGAGTCAAAGCTCGGCCCGGAGTGGGTGGCGAACTGGATCCGCGATCCGCGTGCGGTCAAGCCGAGCACCTGGATGCCGCGTATCTGGTACAACTCGAACACCGATGGCGCGGAGGACGCGGTCCGCAACGAGGTCGAAATTGACGCGGTGGTGGCCTATTTATTTGCAAATTCAGAAGACCACGATCTTGCCGTGCCGAATCCGGATCTCGGCAACGCCGAGGAGGGGCAGCGGATCGTCGAGTCGGTGGGGTGTCTCGCCTGTCACATCGCCGGCAATGAGACACGGGAGGCGGCCGGACCCAGACGGACGTTTGGCCAGCCTCTCCAGGCGGTGGGGAGCAAGACCACCGTTGAATGGCTGTTCGACTGGGTGCGGGACCCGCGACACTATAGTGCCGAGACCTTCATGCCGGATCTGCGGTTGACCGACAGCGAGGTTGCCGATGTGGCGATGTATCTGGCTGGGTTGACGGGTAGCGCCGGCAGGGGCGCCGGGGCGACGTATCAGGCGGCCGACGTCGATGCCGTATTGCTCGACTATTTGCGCGCGATCGTGCCGTCTGAAGAGGCCAAGACGACGCTGGCCGCAATGAGCGCCGGGGAGCGACAGCTCGAGCTCGGTCGTCGGGCGATCGGTCGCTATGGGTGCTATAGCTGTCACGATATCAGTGGGTTCGAGGACACGCAGGCGATCGGCACCGAGCTGTCGGCGGAGGGGAGCAAGTTGCTGCCACAGTTCGATTTCGCGTTCATGCACGATGTTATCCCGCACAGCAAGCGGGACTGGATTAAGAACAAGCTGCTCGACCCCCGTGTCTACGACCAGAATCGCATCCTGCAGCCACTCGAGAAGCTCCGGATGCCGAACTACGGATTCAGCGACGAAGAAGCCCGTCTGCTGACGACGGCCGTCATGAGCTTCCAGCGCGACGTGCAGCCGAAGGTGTCGCAGGTACCCCGGTCCGCGCGGAAAGACGCCATCATCGATGGTCGCAACCTGGTCCGGCGCCGAAATTGTGTGGCATGCCACGAGATCGAAGGAGATGGTGGCAACTATCGCGATCTGGTCGAGGAGCCATCCTTGGCGCCGCCGCTGCTGACTCCCGAGGGGGCCAAGGTGCAACCGGACTGGCTCTATGCGTTCTTCCGGGGACCGATCACGATCCGCCCCTGGCTCGACGTTCGGATGCCGACCTTCGGGCTCGACGATCCGCACTGGAACGACCTGCTCGACTATTTCGCAGCCGTCTCGGATACCGTCGGGCCGTTCCGCACGTTTGAGGCGGTGGCGGACGGCAGGTCGCTTGGGGCCGGCGAGCAGCTGTTCGAGCAGCTGCAGTGTCAGTCGTGCCACGTGACGGACACGATTCCAGAGGGGAGGGACAGATCGGAACTGGCTCCCGACCTTCGGATGGCGCCCGAGCGCCTGCAAGCGGCGTGGGTTCTCGACTGGCTCAGCGACCCGCAGGTGATCCAGCCTGGCACCACGATGCCGACGTTCTGGACCGACCACCCGAATTCGCTCTTCGCGACGCTCCCAGACGAGGCGCGCGTGCAATTCGCAGACGTCGACGCCGATGGGCCGACGCAGATCGGTTGGATTCGAGATTACCTGTTCACGTTCAGCGGGGGGCCCAGCCCGGTGCGCGGGAATTAGGTGGGATCGCTGTAGCGCAGGCCCTCAGGTCTGTGAATCCAGGTGACAGCCTGTCGGCGCGGCAGTAGATCTAGACCATCTCGAGTTCGGTGGACGGGATGAGCTTGGCGCCGCCGGCTCGCATGTCCGCCAAGGCTCGCTCCCCATCGCCAGGTGCCAGTTCGACGGCCGCAATGGCGTCGGTCACGAGAGTGACGCGCCATCCCCTCCGCATCGCATCCAGGACCGAGTGCCGTACGCAGTAGTCGGTGGCCAGTCCGCCGGCGATCAGATGGGTGATGCCACGGCGGCGCAGGTCGTCAGTCAACGCGGTGCCGTCGTCGAGAGACCCTTCGAAGGCGGAGTAGCCGTCGCTGGTCGATTCAATTCCCGTGCTGATGATCCGGGTGTCCTTCGGGAGACGCAGGTCAGGGTGAAATCTGGCACCGGGGGAGCCGGCGACGCAGTGGACGGGCCAGGCCCCCCCACCGGAGAGGAAGTGGTTGGAGTCGCGGGGGTGCCAGTCCCTGGTCGCGTAGATCGTGAGTCGGCGCGCCCGAGCCGCCCGCACTATCTGATTCAGCACCGGTACGACGCGATCGCCGCCAGGAACAGCCAGCGCCCCGCCTGGACAGAAGTCCCGCTGTACGTCGACCACCAAGACTGCGGTGACCGTAGCGTCCTCCGGTGCGTGTCGCTCGGTCATCAGGTGATACATTACCATCCGTGCCTGGCGGCCTGTCGACAGACCTGTACGAGCTGACCATGGCGGCCGGCTATCATGCCGCCGGTCAGACGGCTTGTGCCTCGTTCGAGCTTTTCGTGCGTGAGTTGCCCACGACCCGTGGCTACCTGATCGCCGCCGGGCTCGAGCAGGCAATCGCGTATCTCGAAACGTGGCGGTATACGCCAGACGACATCGCGTATTTGCGCACGGTGCCGGCGCTCCAGGGGGCCCAGTCGACCTTCTTCGACGAGTTTCTGTGTCACCTCCAGTTTACCGGTGATGTGTGGGCGATGCCGGAGGGGACCCCGGTCTTTGCGGGTGAGCCGATCCTCCGCGTGACGGCGCCACTCCCGGAGGCGCAGCTGGTCGAAACGGCGCTGCTCGCGACCATTTTGTTTCAGACGACCGTTGCGAGTAAGGCGGCTCGGGTGAGTGAGGCGGCCGGGGCACGACCGGTCATCGAGTTTGGCGGCCGGCGCGCGCATGGCACGGAGGCGGCGATGTACGCGGCGCGCGCCGCATGCCTCGGAGGGTGCCGCGCCACGTCGAACGTGGACGCGGGGTACCGGTACGGGGCGCCGGTGTCCGGCACGATGGCGCACTCCTGGGTCATGGCTCACGAGGACGAGCTGACGGCGTTCTCCCGATATACGGCCGTCCATGGGCCGCGGTCCATTCTGTTGATTGACACGTACGACTCGATCGCGGCGACGCGCCTCATAGTGGACGCGGGACTTCGTCCGGCGGCGGTCAGGCTGGACAGCGGTGATCTGGCGCGGCTCAGCCGAACCGTTCGAGACATCCTGGACGCGGGGGGACTCGCCGACACGCACATCTTCGTCAGCGGTGACCTGGACGAGCACGCGGTGGCCGCCCTCGTCTCGTCGCGCGCGCCGATCGATAGTTTTGGCGTGGGGACCGCACTGAGCACGTCGAACGACGCGCCGGCGCTCAGTGGGGTCTACAAGCTGGTCGAGATTGATCGGGCCGGGACGATGACGCCGGTGATGAAGCTGAGCGCCGACAAGCGGACCTGTCCGGGTGCCAAGCAGATCTGGCGCGTGCACGGTCCTGCGGGTCCAGTCGGCGATGTCGTCGGCCTGGCCGGCGAAGCGGGGCCGACGGGCGGGGAGCCGCTTCTGACGTGTGTGGTGAGGGGGGGAATGCGACAGCAGCCGATCCGCCAGATCGACGAGATTCGGGAGGCCTGCCAGATCGCCGTGGCGCGGCTCCCGGAGGGGGTGCGACGACACCGAGACGCCGCAGCGTATCCAGTCGCCCTAAGCATGGCCCTCGAACGATTAACTGACCAGGTGGCCTCGGAGCTGTCTGACCGCCAATCATCTTGACGCGAGGTGGGGTGGTCCAGGGCGGGTGTAGTACGATCCACCTTCGTCAGGGTGACGGCGGTCAGGTATGCCTTGGCCAGAGGAGCAGAATCTATGCGAATCGCGATCGGCTCAGATCATGCCGGGTTTCCCTTGAAGAATACGCTACTTGAGGTGCTCCGTGATGGTGGTCACGAGTTGGTCGACGTCGGTACCGACAGCGATGTGGCGGTCGACTATCCGGACTACGCCGAGGCGGTGGCGGTGGCGGTGCGGTGCCGAGAAGTCGACCGGGGCGTGATGATCTGCGGGAGTGGGGTCGGCGCGAGCGTGGCCGCCAACAAGGTTCCGGGCGTGCGAGCCGCGATCTGCCACGATACCTACTCGGCCCGGCAGGGTGTCGAGCATGACGATATGAACGTGTTGGTGCTCGGCGGTCGTATCGTTGGTCCCGCGCTCGCGGTTGACGTGCTCGAGGCATTTCTCGGCGCCCGGTTCTCGACTGCGACGCGCCATCGGCGTCGGGTCGGGAAGATACGCCAACTGGAAGGGCGGGACTGGTCCGGCGAGCGTGGTGGGGACGCTGAGTAGGTGCCTCTCGGTGCGTCTCCCTTTTGATGACACGGACTACGAGGCGGTCGAATGGGACGCGGCTCGGGCCGGCGCTGGACGCGGCCCTAGCTGAATCCGTGCGGCTATGGACCCGCAGCGGCATGGTGCGTCGGATCTGGGCGAAGGACGCCGAGGTCTGGACTGGCGGCGACGAGGCGCGGTGGTTGGGGTGGCTGGACGTTGCATCCGCCGAGGTCCAGCTGGAGGCGCTCGCGGTACTGACGCGAGACGTGGTCGCCGCCGGCTTCACCGATGTCCTGCTCCTGGGGATGGGGGGATCCAGCCTGTGTCCAGAGGTGCTGAGCCGCGTGCTGGGTCCGGTCGCCGGCACGCCGGTGCTACACGTCCTCGACTCTACGGATCCGGCTCAGATTCAACGGATGGCATCTCGGATCGATCTGTCCCGCACGCTGTGTATCGTGTCGAGCAAATCTGGTGCCACGCTCGAGCCGACCATTCTCACAGAGTACTTCCTCGATCGGGTCCGCCAGCATGTCGGAGCCGAGCAGGCAGGGTCGCGATTTGTGGCCGTCACCGACCCGGGATCGGCCCTGGAGGGCATCGCCCGCGCGGAGGGATTTCGGCAGGTCTGGCATGGTGCGCCGGCTATCGGCGGCCGGTTCTCGGCGCTCTCCAACTTTGGTCTGGTGCCGGCGGCAGTCTGTGGTCTGGACGTGCCATCGCTAGTCGACAGGGCCCGGGCGATGGCGGGGTGGTGCGGCCCGGCTGTACCGCCGGACCGAAACCCGGGCGTGTGGCTCGGCCTTGCGCTCGGGGCGGCAGCCGGGCAGGGACGCGACAAGGTCACCCTGGTGCTGTCGCCGCCGGTCCGCGCTCTCGGAAGCTGGCTGGAACAGCTGTTGGCAGAGTCGACCGGGAAAGCGGGGCGTGGACTCATTCCGGTTGCCGACGAAGATATCGGCCTACCCTCGGTCTATGGCGACGACCGGTTCTTTGTGTATCTACGTCTCGAGGCCGAGCCCGACCTGGCGCAGGACGAGGCGATGGCGCAACTTGCGGCTGCTGGTCATCCGGTCGTCGAATTGACCCTGCGGGACCGGCTCGACCTCGGCGCCGAGTTCTTTCGCTGGGAGATTGCGACGGCGGTCTGTGGCGCGGTCCTGGGTGTTAACCCTTTCGACCAGCCGGATGTGGAGGCGAGCAAGGTGGCGACCAGGGAGCTGACCGCCGCCTACGAGTCGGCCGGGGCGTTTCCGGTTGAGACCCCGTTGGCGCACACAGCAGCCATGACGCTGTATGCGGATGTGCGCAACACCGAGACCCTCCGTGGGGTGGCCGGCACCCCCGTCGGGGTCGAGCCGCTGCTGGCGGCGCATGTCGCACGGCTGGCGCCCGGTGACTATTTCGCGGTGCTGGCCTACGTGGACCGGAGCGAGACGCATCGGAGTGCGCTCCAACGGTTGCGTCACGCGGTGCGGGACGCTCGAGGTGTGGCGACCTGTGTGGGGTTCGGGCCGAGGTTCCTGCACTCGACCGGTCAGGCGTTTAAGGGGGGGGGCGCCGCGGGGGTGTTCCTGCAGGTGACATGTGACGACGCAGCCGATCTCCCGATTCCGGGTCGTGGCTACACGTTCGGCGTCGTGCAGGCGGCGCAGGCGATGGGGGATCTGCAGGTGCTGGCGGCACGCGGCCGTCGAGCGCTCCGGGTGCATCTGGGCTCCGATGTGACGGCCGGACTGGAGCGGCTCACCAACATGGTGCAGGCGGTCCTGGCTGTCCCAAATGATCGGCCTGCGTCGCATCGAGACCCGTCTTGAGAGCAGGCGCGTCAGCGACCTGTCCACACGGGTGGGCGCTTGGCAAAAAACGCGTCGACGGCGCCTCTGAAGTCGTGGCTCGTGTAACAGGCGGTAATGAGATCGTGATCCAGCGACGGGTCGATTCGCCGGTGGGCCTGCAGCCGACGCACCAGCTCTTTTGTGACGCTAATCGTGAGGGGCGCGTTCGCGGCGATCGTCAGGGCCGTCTCCCGCACCACGTCGTCGAGTGCCTCGGCAGCTACGACCCGAGTCGCCAGCCCGGCGTCGAGCGCCTCCTGGGCATCGAGCAATCGCGCGGTGAAGATGAGGTCCTTCAGGCGCGCCGGACCCACCAAGTCCAGCAGCCGCGCGCAGTTGGCAGCCGACAGGCAGTTGCCCAGGGTGCGCGCGATCGGCACGCCGAATCTGGCGTCCGGTCCGCAGATGCGCAGATCACAGGCGATTGCGATGACGCAGCCACCGCCGACGGCGACACCGCGGATCCGGGCGATGGTCGGTTTGGTCACGCGCTCGAGCCGGTCGATGACCCGGTCGATCCGCGCTTCGTAGGCCAACGCGTCATCGTCCGTGCGGAGGCCCCGAAACTGGCTGATGTCGGTGCCCGCCACGAACGCTCGGTCGTCGGCTCCGCGCAGGACGAGGACACGGATAGCCGGGTCGGCATCGACCGCGTCGCAGGCGTCCACGAGCGCGTCGTACATCGCCCAGGTCATCGCATTGCGCGACTCTGCGCGGTTGAATGTCAGCACGGCAATGGGGCCGTCGGTCTCGAAGATCGTGTGAGACGTGGACACGGACTTACTCTCCTATGACGCGAGCGCTGGACGGCACCCGGGTTCTGGACCTGACGCAAGTGATGGCCGGTCCGTATTGCACGATGGTACTGTGCGACATGGGTGCCGACGTGATCAAAGTCGAGCCGCCCACAGGCGACTCTACCAGACGGATGCCGGGCCGCGTCGGGACCGACAGCCCGAGCTTCAATGCGGTCAACCGGGGCAAGCGCGGGGTCGTGGTGGATCTGAAGCAGGCGGCGGGGCGGGAGACGGTCCAGCGCTTGGCGGTCTCGGCCGACGTGCTGGTCGAGAACTACCGGCCTGGCACGCTGAGCCGGTTCGGATTGGGGTATGAGGAACTGGCGTGCCGGCACCCCGCGCTGGTCTATGCCTCTATCTCCGGTTACGGGCAGACAGGCCCGTCCGCGGGAAAGGGCGGTTTCGATCTGGTGGCGCAGGGCGTGTCTGGCCTCATGTCGGTGACCGGTGAAGTCGATGGCCCACCTGTGAAGGTTGGTGTGCCGATCACCGATCTGGGCGCGGGGCTGTTCGCGGTGACCGGAATTCTGGCAGCATTGCTGGCTCGGGCCAGGACCGGACGCGGTCAGCTGGTCGACACGTCCCTGGTCGACGCCGGGGTCGCGCTGTCTGTGTGGGAGGCGACGCAGTATTTCTCCGGCCGGGGCGTACCGGAGCCGTTGGGTTCGGCGCATCGGATGAACGCGCCGTATCAGGCGGTCCGGTGCGCAGACGGCTACATCACGGTCGGCGCTGCCAACGACCGGATCTTTCGGCGGTTGTGTGACGCCCTCGGTCATCCGGAATGGGCCGCCGATCCCGAGCATCGGGATGACGAGCATCGCGTACGGAACCGGGTCGCCCTGGCGGCGCGGATCGAGGCGGTCATGGCGAGTCGTCCACGGGCGCACTGGCTCGCGCTATTCGAGACCTGCGATATTCCGTGCGGGCCGATCAACAACTACGAGCAGGTAATGGCCGACCAGCACATTCGGGCGCGCGAGCTGGTCGTCGAGACCGACCATCCGACACTGGGGCGCATCAAGACGCTGGGCACGCCATTGAAGCTGTCGGACACCCCGCTGACACCGGGCAGGCCGGCGCCGCTGCTTGGCCAACACACCGACGAGGTACTGGGTGAGGTCGGCCTGACAGCGGACGAGATTGCCGAGTTGCGTCGGGTCGGGGCGGTGGCGTGAGAGAAGACCACGCTCCGGCGGGCACGGAGGGTGCCTCAGGCGTCATGGTGCGCGTGGGTAGGGCCAGCAATCGAGAGCGACACGAGGGGATCACCTTCCCTCGCACGCTCGAAACCCTCCGCCACAACATCAACTCAGGCGGGCCCGACCCGCCATGGCGCGCCTGGGGCACGACGGCGGGTGACGTGATAGGGGCCGGGGCGGGTGCCTGGACTCAGGGACATGAACTGTTGGGACGAACGGGTCATTCTACGCCGAACCGGTCCAACGGCTCCAGCAGTGGGCTCAGAAATGCCCAGAGAACAGCATGGGCGTGTGCTCGGAGTGGTCTGACTTGGCTCGGGGCGTTGAGAGAGTCATGACGATGTTTCAGTGGCCCTGAGAGGCGGTGATCCCAACGGTGCCAGCCTGAGTGCCTGAGGGTGTCAGAAAGTGTTGTAAAACGGCGATTTCTTGCAAGAGGTGAGTACAGACGAAAACGGGCCTAAATTGAACTATTTAGGTCCGTTTTTATTGGTTGCGGGGGGGGGATTTGAACCCCCGACCTTTGGGTTATGAGCCCAACGAGCTACCGGACTGCTCCACCCCGCGTCAACTGACTGAAAACAAAACCGGTTAGGATGATAACATGCCGTTCTGGTCCGGTCAAATGACTCAGCTGTCGATGCGGCCTGCCAGCGTCGCGGGCAGGGACCGGGCCGGTCGGCGATAATGAAGAGTTGCTCGCCAGGACGAATGAGCCCGAGCTCG
>Ga0302123_10000483_pt1 | contig 31668 bp, 26 predicted proteins | sample CB21_321_MG_FD_203109 | JGI IMG/M metagenome (GOLD analysis project Ga0302123, IMG submission 203109) | Marine microbial communities from Western Arctic Ocean, Canada - CB21_32.1 | ecosystem: Environmental > Aquatic > Marine > Oceanic | place: Canada: Western Arctic Ocean | collected 2017-09-28 | reverse complement strand
AAGCGAAAGTGGCACTCAGAAAGTCATACGGTTTCCGCACTAATAAAGTCTACGAAACCGTGCTATATCACGAACTCGCCCGCCTTCCAGAACACGATCTCGCCCACCAATTCTGTTGACGAGGCAACTTTTTGAAGTTGCACAGTTTTCGCAATCCATTAAGCCAACGGCCAAACGTGTGGGCGACCGAAGTGTGCAACTTCAAAGGATAAACTCAGGGGCGCAAAGCGCACGGACGTGTCTGCGAGCAGCATCACAATCGCTACTGGCCGGTGAATGCCGACACGATGCGGGTCGAGTTCCGCAACCGGTTCCTGGCCGGCCTGAAACGGCTGCACCGCAAGGGCAAACTGAAGCTGACCGGTGAGTGGTCGCACCTGGCCGACACCGAGGTCTTCAAGGCATGGCTGGAGCCTCTGGAAGAGATCGACTGGGTGACGTACATCGAAGCTCCGAAGAACGAGGAGTCGTCGCCCGAGCATGTCGTGAAGTATCTGCCGCGTTACCTCACCGGTGGTCCGATCTCAGACTCTTGAAGTTGCAGTGTTTTGGAGTGCGACGATGCATCGTCGCTTTCCCCTTTTTTCCATGCTCGGCGAAGTCGCTTACTTTTCGGTGACTTCTCCCCCGTTCGTCCAGGGCGAGATGGAAGACACGCCATCGAAATGAGATGGAAAGTGGCTCCGCCACGATGGGGAAAGCGGTGATGCATCACCGCAGTCCAGAAATGTGACTCTTCCAGGACTTGGAGTGAAGACTGCTCGCACGTGAACACGGCCAGGTCGCGTCGCTGCGGCGGCTGGAGCAACGATTGCAAGAAGGACTACCTGGCCCGCTGCTGGGAACTACTGCCAGAGTGCGACACGGAATCCGCGGCCCCGCCTGACTCCGACCCCGACCTCAGTGCGGAATCGGACACGGACGAGACCAGCGTGGGCCTGTGCTGCCCGCACTGTGAAGGACCATTGCGCCTGGTGTCGTCGCAGCATTCCCCGAGCTGGCGTGAGGTCCTGAACGGCCCGCACCGTCCCCGGTAGTACGCCCGCGGCAGTCCCCGGAAAACGGTCCCGCCCGGACGGATGATGAATGCCCGACCATGACCATCGACCCACCCGCAGATCACTCTCCGCCACATCTCGCGACTCGCCCGACGGGCGAGCAATCAACTGCTGCGCCCACGCCGCACGACAACCCCGAAAGCGTCGCACCGAACGACCGGCAACCCTCCCCATCGAACCCGTGCCCGAGCCAGCCGGCCGACACAATCGGCACCACTCCGGCAAGCGTTCTACCAGCTCCGAGAAATGAACATATGACACGATCCGTCTGAGACAGTAGTCTGCCGAGGTGCGGATCAGGCACCTGCATTGAAACCGCAAGGGCCACCCGCCCGCGAAGCGGAAAAGTTCAACGCACGATCTATGAGTCTGCATCCATGCAGCCGCATAGATCGCAATTCGTTATGTCGCAGCATGAAGATCACACCAACACCCGAAACGATCTGGAAGCGACCGGCGTTCTTGCCGTATGTGCACCCCACGCTCACCGACGACGCACTTGGTGCCGTCGAAACGCAGTTTGGCGTCACACTTCCGGACGACTTTGTGTCGTTGTTGCGCGTGCAAAATGGCGGACCTATACGCTTCACGTTGCCGAATGCAGTTGGCGAGCTGATCGCTGGTATCGGGCAGTCCTTTCCGTCACTCACGCACTATGAGCTGGCAGACAATCAAGAGTACGTTGACTTTTCGCTCGACGGACTGGTCCCATTCGATGGCGATGGCCACTGGTACAACTGCCTGGATTTCCGAAACAACAAGAAGAACCCCGAAGTCGCATTCATTGATGTCGAATGCAATACGCAACGCCGCATCGGCAGCTCATTTGCCAACTTCCTGACTCAACTCGAACTGGCACTTGAAACTGAAATGGTGGTCAGAAATGTTGTTGACATCGAAGACGCAAGAGCTCAGCTCGAAACGGTATTCGGAGCATCTTTCGAACGGTCCGTGTCGAATGTCGGCGTCCCGTATTGGATGTGCAAAACAGGTACTGAAACGAATGCTTGCTTCTGGCTCATATCCAACACGGTTGCTCGCGGCTATTCCGGCCGCAATCCAGACTCCTTCCAGTTTGAAGGTGAAGCACTTTTGTTTCCGGAGCTAACTCACGATGCAGTAATCTTCGAAGCGCCGGAAACCCGAATGGAATCGTATGCCGAACAACTCGGCGAAGCTGGCCTCGAACTAATGGGCATCGAAGACGCGGCAAAGGCGACATAACCCCAGTGGATTAGAAACTCGTGAGGCGCAGCCGAGCCGAGTTCTAATCCTTTGTTCGAGAAGCCCGGGTGTTGTGCTCGGGCTTTTTTGTTGCGCGGTGTGAGGTTTGTTGTGAAATGAGCGCTGCATCGCTGTGGGGCAGTCCGGTGTGTGTCGTGTCGACGTGTTGCGGACGGTATCGGGTGGACGCGGCGCGGACCGGGAGCGGGCTCGCTGATGGTGGGTTTCAGAAACGAGTGGGCTGATTCACGGGGCTGAGTTTCAGCGGTGTGTCAGCGGCGGTGGGCGGATGCGGTGGAAACTCTGGAAGATCAGTCTGCCTCCGCAGATCGGGCAGCGTGGTCCGGCGTCTTCGGTCGGACGCACAGCGGGGACCGACCGGTCTTCCAGTTCCAGGTCCGGTTCGACCTCCCGCAGCGATTCGAGGATCGCGGCACGCAGACGATCGAGGTCGATGTTTGAGCGGCGGCTCAGGAAGCCGTAGTGCCGGATCCTGTGGAGACTGCGAGGCAGCACGTGTTGCAGGAATCGACGCAGGAACTCGAACACCGGCAGTGTCATCTGTCGGTCGTGGTGCTCTCCGCTGCGACGATACGAAAACGTCACCTGGCCAGCCTGCGGGGAAAGGATGCGTTGAGTCGTAATCGTCGTGCGGAACACATACCGGCTCAGGTATTTCAGCGTGGCCACTCCATCGCCCACCGCTTCGACATCAGACACGAACTCGCGACGGAACTCGTGCGCCGGTGGCAGAACGGACGCACTCAACTGTGCCCGGAGCCGTCGTTCGAACTCCGTGCGGAACAGCTTTGAGAGCAGTTTGACAGGAAAGATTCAAAATCAACGGCAGCAAGATCATCGACCAGACGTTGCCCGCGGAATGTCGTGACGAGCCGGTCAGTCGTCTGTCGGTATTCGTTGAATGTCCGGGCTGTGATTTCTCTGGAATCAAGCTGTTGCTACTTTGCCGTGAGGAATCGGTTGCAGAGTTCGCTGACCGCCAGTCCCTCCGATGACGTGGTTCGCGGAGTTCGACCTGCGTGAAGGTCGTCGGCCTGAGTCTTGTAGAGTGCAAGGGCTTCTTGCCAGCCGTCGTCCGCCAGGCGTTCCATGTTCCCGTTGACTCTGCGTCCCCATCGCCCGAAGTAGCACGTACTACCGCAAATCTTCTTCTGCCATTTGCCGCTGGCGTGAGGTGTGAGCGGGAAATCGGGATAAGGCCTTTTCGGTCGCTTGCTGGCGGATTTCCGAGAACTCGTCGAGCGGGTAGACTTGTGCGACATGCGTCACGCCTGATCTCAAGGTTTCAGGTGGCGTCGCCCCTGTCGGGTACCATCCGGCGGGGGCAACTCACTGATATTAAATACATTGCCCTCGTAGCTCAGTCGGATAGAGCGACGGTTTCCTAAACCGTAGGTCACAGGTTCAAATCCTGTCGGGGGTGCTTTGCCAGATAAGGACTTACGTTAAATCCTGTCTGGCTTATGATGCCGTTGTCCGAGAACTTGCGGTGAAAAACAGGTCCCGGCCGGGGAACAGTCGGCTCGGGGCCTCGAAGCGAACCTTGCGGTCGCCTCTGTTTGATTCTTCCGATTCAGACTGGAGGGTTCGCTATTGCTCATTTCCCAAAGCCGTTTTTCAAGAAGGCTCGCAAACGCTGGTACGTCGAGATCAACCGTCGTCAGATCAATCTTGGCTCGGATCGCGACGAGGCGTTCCGCCGCTATCACGAGCTGATGGCCTTGCCTCATGAGCACGAAGTCTCTGCAGAGTCGCTGGCGGCACTTGTGGATACGTTTCTCGACTGGGTGAAACGGAACCGTGCTCCCGATACGTTCGAGTGGTATCAGTACCGGCTTGAACGGCTCGTCCGGATGTATCCCGACAAGCGGGCGATCGACCTGAAGGCGATGCACGTCGATCGGTGGGTCGCAGCCAATGAACCTCGAGCAATCTGGGGACCACGGTGGGTCACCAGAATGTCGACGTAGTACACAATCAGTCCTGTAATCAGCAGCGTCCGCAGCAGACTGAACGAGGAATAAATCACCCCACCGCCCCGTCTGAGCCACGCCTTGTCCTCGAATGGCGAGTAACGAGCCATCGCAACGCTCCGGCGATTCGGCCGACTTCTTGCGAATGCCCGGCCTACTGTTCCCTTCCTGTTCTTAACAGCCGGAAGGTAATGGTGATGAATTCCACCAACGGACCACTCCACTCAACAGCGCGACCGACGACTGTGGTCGGCGCGTTCATGCAGGTTACGACGGGACTCCTGGAACGGACCGAATGTGCGAAAGGCCGCTCCGACGAAACACAGCAGACAGACAAGTGGCGAGAATTGGACAGCGTGCAGTATTCGAGAACGCCAGGCTCCGTCGGCAGGGACTGCGGACCGAGAGGTTCGCTCCGTCGCGTCGAGCATCCGAGGACTGAAATTGCTCGTGGTCCTGGCACGAAGTATCTCCGCGATGGGACCAGTGGAAACGGCCGCAGGTATCCCTCTCGACAAAGCCGAGCCGTGGCTTTTGTAACGGCGTTCGGCTGAGTTCCTGGAAAGTAGAGATCATGAAGAACTTCGTTCACGCTGAGCCTGTAGCGGTCGACATGCCGCAGAATCTCGAGATCGCGACCGCACAACGGGCGAGCTGGTGCTGTTGGTTGCGTCCCGATCAGAATCCATCGACAGGGACTCATCAGCACGACAGTCGGCGGCACTCGCTCGAGTCTGGATCGCCTGGAACTCGAATCTGGTCGACCTGTGTGGCTTTGTTCGGTCGCCAACATGCTCCATGGTGTGGCTGAACACAGCCACGAACACGCGCCAGTCTGGCTGAAGGATTCGACCATGCGACTCGCAGCGTTCTTCTTTGCTGGTGGTTATGCCTTCTATTTCGCAATCGTGCTCCTGGCGACATCGGCTCCATTACTCGCTGTGAGCCGTCGTATCTGGCGCCGTTTGGGGTCGATGATGTTTGTTTCTGGAAGCCTCATTTATGCATGTTGTGCGACCTTAGGGCTGACGTGGATTCCGTTGATTGTTGTCCCGGGAGTCGTCGCTCTGTCCGCTGGACACCGCTGGCAAGGGACCACTGGACCGTTCCTGTGGAAGCAATCGTTTCTGCAGATTGACTCAACGTGTGAGAGATTTGTTTTCGCAGGCAGTCTGGCGACCTTTGCGCTGGCTCTCGCGGCCATGTGTATTCAGACAATCCAATCATGGCCTGTGCCAATTCCACTCCCGCCTGACGTTCCCGTACACGTCATTGGTGACTCACTCAGCGCCGGTCTGGGAGAAGGTGGCCCCCCCTGGCCAGATCGTCTGGGGAGTTATCTCGAAGTGGAGACTGTCAACCACGCCAGAGCTGGAGCAACAATACAGTCTGCACTGAGACAGGCAGCGGATCTTCCCGCTGAGTGTTTTGTTCTGATTGAAATTGGTGGCAATGATCTACTGAGCGGCATGTCGTCAGACGAGTTTGCCCGGAGACTTGACGAGTTGCTGTCCGAGGTCTGTCAGTCGGGGCGGACTGTCGTCATGTTCGAGTTACCTCTGCCGCCGTTCTGCAATGGGTACGGAACGGCTCAGCGAGCAGCGGCGCATCAGCACTCAGTGTCTCTGATCCCACGAAGCGTGCTTGCATCTGTCGTATTTGGTGGCGACGACGCTACGCTCGATTCGCTTCACCTGTCAGACTCGGGACATCAGATGATGGCGGCGCGGATTGCCGGGATCCTGCAACCTTCAAAGTAATCCACTCATCGGCAGGCAGCATGCACACACCTCTCACAATCAGCGATTTCCTGAACCGTGCCAGTACAGTTTTCAGTCGACGCACTGGCGTTGTGGATGAACCCGGTGATGTCGGTGCATCAATTGGTGAACTGAGCTACGGGAACGTCGCGAGGATGGCGAGCGCTCAGGCGGCGACGCTGGACGCGATGGAGATTGGTCTCGGGGAACGGGTCGCGATTGTGTCGAAGAACTCGGCACGCATGCTGGTTTCGTTCTTCGGTGTCAGCGGTTTCGGACGTGTGCTGGTACCGGTCAACTTTCGGCTCAATCGTGACGAGATCGCGTATATCCTTGAGCACAGCGGAGCAACGCTGCTGCTTGTGGATCCCGAGCTTGACGAGTTACTGGCAGGCATCGGACCGCGCCGGATTGTTCTGGACCATGACGGCGACCGTCAGATGTTCGCGGCGACGGCGGAACCACAGGAGTGGGCTGGCTGTGAAGATGATCTGGCCACAATTAACTACACGAGTGGGACGACGGCACGTCCCAAGGGCGTGTGTCTGACGCACCGTAATCTGTGGACCAATGCGACCGTCTTCGGTCTGCATCTGGGCGTGACCGATCGCGACGTGTATCTGCACACGCTCCCGATGTTTCACGCCAACGGCTGGGGCATGCCGTATGTAGCAACGGGACTCGGAATGAAGCAGGTCGTGCTGCGGAATGTGGATGGAGCCGAGATCCTGCGGCGGGTTGAGCAGCACGGCGTGACGCTGATGTGTGGAGCTCCGACGGTCGTTGCGTCGGTTCTTGCGGCGGCTCAGCAATGGGAAGGACCCATTCCCGGACGCGATCGCGTGCGAATCGTTGTCGCGGGAGCGGCGCCTCCGACACAACTGATTGAACGTGTTGAGACCGAGCTGGGCTGGGAGTTCATTCAGGCTTATGGGCTCACCGAGACCTCGCCGATTCTGACGGTCAATCGGTCCAGTCTGGAAGACAATTCACTCTCTTCCGCAGAACGAGCCCGACGTCTGGTCCGGGCCGGCGCTCCGGTCCTGGGCTCGTCGCTGCGCACAGATTCGGTGGGCGAAGTCATGGCTCAAAGTAACGTTGTCCTGGATCGATACTGGGACGATCCGCAGGCAACGGACAACGCGATCCGTGACGGCTGGTTCTACACCGGCGATGGCGGACGCATTGACGACGGGGGGGTTCTAACCATCTCGGACCGCAGGAAGGACGTGATCATCACCGGCGGCGAGAACGTGGCTTCGATCGAAGTGGAAGACACTCTGTTCTCACATCCGGCCGTCGCCGAAGTCGCCGTCATCGGGTTGCCGCATGAGAAATGGGGCGAAACCGTCGCGGCAATCGTTGTCCTGAATTCCGACGCCGTCACGACGGAACGCGAACTGATCGACTTTGCCCGCGAACGACTGGCGCACTTCAAGTGCCCGACAATCGTTCGGTTCTGTGACTCACTCCCGCGCACAGCAACCGGCAAGTTGCAGAAGTACAAGCTGCGGAAGTTGCACCAGTCGGACGAATCAGCCACCTGATTCCAGCAGTGTCGTCACTGCTCCGAACAACTGAAACATCATGCTGGGCGCGGCAGTTTCGTGACGCTGTACCGTTCGCTCTGGAACGACCGGCGGCGCGAATTCGAACGAACCGCGTTTTCCGTAGCGCATGTGGTCGATCACGAGGTTGTCGGCTCGAAGCGCAGTCAATCGCCCCTCAGGCGAGACCCGCAGCTCGACGATGTGCGGCACGGGCTCGTCCATCTGCAGCGAGATCCATCGCAGTATTCGGTCCCCTGTGTCGGCGTCGTTGACGACCTCGGGAAACGAGCCGCGCTTGATTCCGGCTGACAGCAATGCGTGCAGCCTGGCTTTCGTCGACAGCATCGGCGACGCGAACAGTGACTGCACTGAACCTTGCCCCGCCTGACTCTTGTCGCCAATCGCCGCGTTGAAGTTGAAGCTGACCGCGCCCTCAGGTGACTGACTCAATTCGAATTTCGGTTGAGGCAGACTCGAACCAGTCGCGTACATGTGCTCCACGTCTTCTCCAGGCAACGAGACACTCGCTTTCTCACCGTCGATGCGAACGGCCATCACCAGGTCGTTCTTGCGAATCACGGCGTCCGCGAACCTGCTGGCTTCGTCGTACGCCAGGTAGAAGGCCAGCGGAGCACCCTCTTCGGGGACGTATCGTCCCGAGATTTCGATTGCCTGGTCGCCCTTGAGAAACTGCTGACTGATCGCATGCAATGCAGTGGCATGAGCATCCAGAGCGGCTTCGTGATCTGGCAGACTCGCGGCCAGTTGCCGCGCGGATTCCTTCGCCGGGTCACTGGCATCCTTCACGATGCCACCCAACAGTTGCAGTGCGGTGTCTTTGTCTCCGGATGCCGCTGCGGCCCACGCGGTCCAGGTCACGAGCTGCACATCGGAGTCCTCATTCTGCAGGCCTTTCAGAATCGGGTACGCCTCAGCGAGCTTGCCGTCGCGCAAATACGTCTTCGCCACAGCCAACTGGACGGCACTGGAGTTCTTCTCCGCGGCAGTCATGCCCGCCTGCAGGTAGGGCAGAATCCGGCGAACTCCGGATCGACCGGAAAACGGTCTCAGAGCCAGAAACCGCTCCGCAGACGACGGGTCGACGCTCATAAGGATGCGTGCAATCTGTTGCGTTTCTTCGTTTGCCGACTGCAGCTTCTCACGCACACGTGTGACCACCGTTGTTTTTTCGGATGCGCTGCCAGCGAATGCGCATTGCAGCAGAAAATCTTCGTCCGACAGCAGTTCGTGGCCGTATTTGTCCAGCCCAACGTTGACTCCGAAGGCGAAGCGTTCCAGTATCGCGGAAGGAAAATCAGAACGCACGCCTTCTCGGAAGAACTCCTGCAGAAACTCCCGGCATTTCTCCGGCTTCGGAAAACTCCTGACAGCAAAAACTGCGTACGGACTCAACGGGTATCTCTTCAGCAGGATTTTCTTCAGCTGCTGCTCGCCCTTAACGTTGTCGGTCACGCTGAGCAGAAGCATCATGTCGAAAGTGACGCGCGGTGCCTCAGGTGAATCCGTGTGATCGCGGAGAAAAATCTGGGCGGCCCGCGCGTACTCCTTGAACCGTCCCGGCTCCTTCATCGATGGCACGACGGGCGGTGAACCGACCTGCTGTGCACGGGCTTCGACGGATCCCAGGACGACGACAGCAAACAGGCATGTGGCACAGATCAATCGGCTCATCATTTCCTCCATGTCACGACTGGGCATGGACCGCTTTCCGTCGTGCGGTCGAATCGAGGTCTGTGTAGGGTGTTTCACAGCGTGTGACAATGTTTATTGAAGACTGCCTGCCTTACGCCGAAGGCGTTTCACCCAATAGCCTGGGGTCGATGCGAAGCGGCGCACCCCAGGTTGGGATGTCAACCAGCATTTCTACCCTGAAAGGGTTTTACAGACGGATTGATTTGTGGAACGCCTTCAGCGTTCGGGTCTCTCAGGTTTTCTAACTGGGGTGGCGCTGCGCTTACCCCAGGCTATTGGGTAAAACGCCTGCAGCGTATCTACGACGATTCACGATTCGGCGCGGGTCTCCGACCCCGCCGAAAACCTGACCGAAGGTCTCCCCGGTCAACTGCGCGATCGATAAACCACTCATGGACACGGGAGACCTGCGGTCAGCACCGCGGCGGGGTCGGGAGACCCGCGCCGAACAGAGCGCGCCGAACAGAGCGAGTTTGCCACTGGCTGGCGACAACTCACGGTCCGAACGGTGACTCTTGTCACGGTCCAACTCGCAGCACGATTCGAGTCGCTCACTTCCATCAGTTAAGGCATGTCCGTGAAAATCTGGTTGAACATCGCACTGGCTCATTCCATCGTGTGGCTGGCAGCAGGAAATGGATTCGCCCAGCAGCTTGAGAACGGCGACACGAAGTTCGACTCTTACCGTCTGCCAAAGCTCAAGGTGGGGAAACACGACTGGCCGCAGTGGGGCGGGACGAGTCTGCGGAACAATGCTCCGCGAGGGCGGGGCATCCCGATTGAATGGGACACCGAGACCGGGAAGAACATCAAGTGGTCAACTCAGCTCGGTTCGCAGACCTTCGGATCGCCGATTGTGGCCAATGGCCGCATCTTTATTGGGACGAATAACGGGGCCGGGTTGATCAAGCGATTCCCAGCGAGAACCGTCGATCTTGGGTGCCTTGTTTGCCTTGACGAATGCACTGGCAAATTCCAGTGGCAGTACTCGGTCAAGAAGCTGGAGACCGGTCGTGTGCAGGACTGGCCGTATCAGGGACTCGTTTCGACTCCGGTTGTCGATGGGGAACGACTTTGGGTTGTGACGAATCGGGGCGAAGTCGTGTGTCTGGACACGCTCGGTTTTCAGGATGAGCAGAACGACGGGCCATTCACGGCCGAGAGTGTGCGTGCGGACGACGAAGCGGACGTCGTCTGGAAGTTTGACATGATCGGGAAACTGGGCATTTCTCCGCACAACATGTGTACGTGCTCATGCACGTTCGCGGGCGATGCATTGTTCGTCGTCACGGGTAACGGAGTCGATGAGTCTCATATCAACCTGCCGGCACCGACCGCTCCGGCGTTCATCGCTTTGAACCGACGCACGGGCGAATTGATCTGGAAGGACAACTCGCCAGGGGCCGCTGTCATGCACGGATCATGGTCGTCTCCGGCGTATGCCGTGCTTGGCGGCCGACCGCAGGTACTGTTTCCCGGTGGCGACGGATGGCTTTACAGCTTCGATCCGGCCGGTGATGGCCAGGGCGGCTCGAAACTGCTGTGGGAATTCGACTGCAATACGAAGCACTCGCAGTACGTCCTGGGAGGACGCGGAAATCGCTGCGAGTACATCACCGTGCCCGTGATCTACGACGGCAAGGTCTACGTGGCGATCGGGCAGGATGTTGAACATGGGGAGGGACCAGGTCATCTGTGGTGCATTGATCCGACCAGACGCATGGATGGCTCGGATATCAGCCCGACTCGGCTTCGAGGTCGCACCGGACACGCGCGTACGCGCCGGGAAGCAGTCAGTGGCTTCTCCGGTGAACTGATCCAGCCGAATCCCGATTCCGCAGTCGTCTGGGACTATGCTGGCCAAGATCACAACACGGACGGCAAGCTGAGTTTCGACGAGCGGATCAATCGTTCGTGCGCTCAACCGGCGATCGCCGACGGTCTGCTATTCCTCAGCGATCACAGCGGAATGCTGCATTGCATGGACGCTGCGACCGGCAAGTATCACTGGAATTACGATCTTTTCGCGGCCACATGGGTATCCGCCCCGTTGATCGTCGATCAGAAAGTGTATGCCTGCGACGAAGACGGCGACGTCGCGGTGTTTGAGCTGTCCAGCAACCGCAAACTTCTGGCCGAGAACTACATGGGAAATTCGGTCTACTCAAGCCCCTGCGTTGCCGGAAACACGCTCTATGTCGGCGTTAAGAATCGCCTGTTCGCGATCGAGTCGACTGACGCAAAGTAAGATAGGACGCGGTCAACTGCGATTGACAGTTCCGGCCTCCCGCACGCTGAACCCTGCATCGCGACAGGCGGCGGAATTGGTCACAATCCGCTCCCGGTTCCGACCGGCCGAACTTCGCCGATCCACGGTCCGCCGTTTTGTAGAGGCGAACGGGCGGAAAGAACACCAGCGTTACACGTTAGCCCGACGCGCAAGTTTTGAAGTTGCACAGTTTTGCTGCCCCGGAGGGGTAAAGGCGAGTAGCCCGGGGTTTCAACCCCGGGAAACAAGCGGTGAAAGCTTCAATGAGCCCCGGAGGGGCGACGGCAGAGACCGAAACGGAATTGCCGTCGCCCCTCCGGGGCTGTGGTTCAGAAATGGCTGATTTTCCCGGGGTTGAAACCCCGGGCTATTTGCCCACGTCCCTTCGGGACTGAAGTGTGCAACTTCAAGACTCATGTGTCGGGCGCATTGGCATGTTCCTTCTCGACGTCTGCCTGATCGACACGACACCACATGACTCAGCAACCCGACACAAACGAATGGCGCGACGCCGTCCGCCAGAAGCAGTTTCTGCAGGTCATCAGCCGGGATGAAGCGACCGAACGGTTCACGGAACATCTCGACTCGCAGCCGCGACAACGCGAATGCATTCCACTGAGTCAAGCGCTCAACCGCGTGCTGGCGGTTGATGTTGTTTCGCAGATCGATGTTCCGGCTTTCGATCGATCCAACGTGGATGGTTTCGCATTACAGGCGGCCGACACGGCGGGTGCGATGGAAGAGACGCCGCGTGAATTGACGATCAACCCGGAAGTCCTTTCGCCGGGGAACGCGCCGGCCCTGGAAGTTCATTCCGGTACGGCGACTCCGATTGCAACCGGCGGCATAGTGCCGCGCGGGGCGGATGCGGTTGTCATGATTGAGCACACCGAAGCCGTGCACGCGGAGAGTTCTGATGGCGCTCAATTGCAGGTGTTCCACGCCGCCGCCTCTGGCCAGTTTGTCACGTTCGCCGGAACGGACATCGCTCGTGGCGAAACCGCGCTGCGTGCTGGTCAGGTTTTGACGTCGCGCGAGATCGGTGTGGTGGCCGCGCTCGGGCTTGAAGCCGTGGAAGTCTGGAAACGGCCGCGAGTGGCCATTATCTCGACCGGGAACGAGATCGTTGCACCCGGCGAGTCGCTGCCGTTGGGCTCCGTATATGACTCGAACGCGGCGATTCTCACGGCTGCTGTCAGTGAACTCGGTTGCGAGCCCGTTCCTCTGGGAACGGTGCGCGACGACGTCGAACGACTGCGGGAAATCGTCAAAGCGGCAATGGATTGTGATGCCGTGATTCTGTCAGGTGGCACGTCCAAGGGAGCTGGCGATCTTTCCTATCAGGTCGTCAGCGAACTGACAGACCCCGGCATTGTGGCTCATGGAGTCGCCCTGAAACCCGGGAAGCCGATCTGCCTGGCCGTGACCGGTGGCAAGCCGGTTGTTGTGCTGCCTGGTTTTCCGACGTCAGCAATCTTCACGTTCCATGAGTTCGTCGCACCCGTGCTGCGTGCGATGGCCGGCTTGCCGCCGGAAGCGAGTCAGACTGTCGAAGCCACCGTTCCCATGCGGATCAATTCGGACCGTGGTCGCACCGAATATCTGCTCGTCAGCCTGGTGCAGGGCGATGACGGCCTGACAGCGTGGCCGATGGGCAAGGGCTCTGGTTCTGTCACGACGTTCAGTCTGGCCGATGGTTTCATCACCATTGATCAGCACACAGAAATCCTGGACGAAGGCAGTCGCGTTCCTGTGCAGTTGCTGGGAAGCAGCCTGCAACCAGCGGACCTGGTGGTGATCGGCAGTCACTGTGTTGGACTGGATGTGCTGTTGAGTGAACTGCGTCAGCGTGGCGTCACCGCCAAGGTGTTGCATGTGGGAAGTATGGGAGGAGCAACAGCAGCGCGGCGCGGCGAATGCGATATCGCTGGCGTCCATCTGATGAACCCGGACACCGAGACCTACAACGAGCATCTGCTTACGGACTCACTGCAATTGCAGACCGGCTATCGCCGACGGCAGGGCATCGTGTTCCGTCCAGGCGATAAGCGGTTCGAAGGTCGCAGTGTCCAAGAGGCCGTTGCCGCGGCGCTCGCCGATCCTGACTGCACGCTGATCAATCGCAATCCCGGCAGTGGGACACGCGTGCTGGTTGATCAAATACTGAGCGATGCCCGTCCCCCGGGGTACAACGTACAGACGAAATCGCATAACGCCGTGGCCACAGCCGTCGTTCAGCAGCGAGCCGACTGGGGTGTCGCGATTGACACGGTAGCGAATGAGTATGGCCTCGGGTTTCTGTCTCTCCGCGATGAGCATTATGACTTTCTGATTCCCAACAGTCGACGGGATCGACCTGCCGTCAAACTGTTCCGCTCGCTGCTGGCAGACCCGGAAATTCAGCAACGGCTCACGCAACTGGGATTTGCGTTTTCGAGTGGTCAGTGAATCGAGTGTAGGCCGGAACAAGCGCAGCGCAGTTCCGGCGGTGATCGCGCAACCGTGCCGGAACTGCGCGGAGCTTGTTCCGGCCTACGTGATTGGCATTCACGTTTCCTGGTAATCGATGACCTACGCGGGTTTCTCTGGCTTGGGCACACGGCGGCCGCCGCCAGATCCGCGGCGTCCTCGGCGCTTCTTTTTCTGTGGTGATGACTGTTCCGAATCGCTCAACGGTACGGCCTGCCCGATCTGCTGTTTGAGTTGCAGGACGCGGTCGCGTAACTGAGCCGCCCGTTCGAACTCAAGTTGCTCGGCGGCTTTCATCATTTCGCCTTCCAGCTCGTTGATGAACTCCTGCGTGACATACTGCGTCTCGTCGACGCCTGCCGATTCCTGCACAACACTGCGGGCTGCGATCTCTTCTTCAATGCCCTTGCGGATCGCCTTCTGAATCGTTTCGGGCGTAATGCCGTTCTCAGCGTTGTAAGCAACCTGCAACTCGCGACGGCGGTTCGTTTCTTCGATCGCCTGCTGCATCGAGTCCGTGATTTTGTCCGCGTAGAGAACGACTTCAGCATTCACGTTACGGGCCGATCGACCAATTGTCTGAATCAGACTCGTCGCGCTTCGCAGGAATCCCTCTTTGTCCGCGTCGAGGATGGCGACCAGTGAGACCTCTGGCAGGTCGAGGCCTTCACGTAGCAGGTTCACACCTACAACCGCATCGAACTTGCCCTCCCGCAGCTCACGCAGAATTTCGACACGCTCAATCGCGTTGAGTTCCGAATGCAGCCATTTGCAGCGGATTCCTTCCTCGATCAGGTATGTGGTGAGGTCTTCAGCAAGCCGCTTGGTCAGAGTAGTGACGAGCACACGCTCACCCATCTCAGCACGTCCGCGGATCTCGTCCATTAGATGCGGCACCTGACCGCGAGCAGGTACGACGCGAATTTCCGGATCGACCAGCCCGGTTGGCCGGATGATCTGCTCGACGATCTCACCGCCAGTCTGCTCCAGTTCCCAGTCCGCCGGAGTCGCTGAAACAAACAGCCGCTGCTGCGGACGTTTGTCCCATTCTTCGAATTTCAGCGGCCGGTTATCGAGTGCCATGGGCAATCGAAAGCCGTGCTCGACCAGCGTCGTCTTGCGGGAATTGTCACCTGCCCACATTGCTCGTATCTGCGGGATCGTGGCATGCGACTCGTCGATCATGACCAGCGCGTCGTCGGGGAAGAAGTCGAGTAGCGTGTATGGCGGCTCGCCCGGCTTGCGGCCTGCCAGGGCTCGGCTGTAGTTCTCGATGCCCGGACAGAATCCGGCCTCACGCAGGAGTTCGACGTCGTATTTTGTGCGCGCCTGCAGACGCTGAGCCTCCAGCAGCTTGCCCTGTTTCTTCAGCTCTTTCAGACGATGTGCCAGTTCGCCTTCGATCTCGATGACTGCTTTCTCGATGCGTTCCAGAGGCAGAACGAAGTGCTTTGCCGGGTAGATGTAAATCGCGTCCTGCTTGCGAGCCTCTTCACCAGTCAGCGGGTTAATGACGGAAAGGGTTTCGACCTCATCGCCCCACAGTTCGATGCGGTACGCGAATTCCTCGTACGCCGGCCAGACTTCCACTGTGTCGCCCCGCGCCCGGAAGCGTCCGCGGGCCAGTTCGTAGTCGTTTCGCTGATAGTGAATATCGACCAGCTTCAGCAGCAGCTTGTCGCGATCGACTTCGTCGCCCACCATCAGCGGGACCATCATGTCGAGATAGTCCTTCGGGGAACCTAGACCGTAAATGCAACTCACACTGGCCACGACAACGACGTCTCGGCGACTGACCAGAGCACTCGTTGCGAGCAGCCGCAGCCGGTCGATCTCCTCGTTGATCGACGAGTCTTTTTCGATGTAGATGTCGCGCTGCGGGATATACGCTTCGGGCTGATAGTAGTCGTAGTAGCTGACGAAATACGCGACCGCGTTGTTGGGGAAGAACGCGCGGAACTCGCCATACAGCTGAGCGGCCAGCGTCTTGTTGTGCGACAGCACCAGCGTCGGACGATTCAGATTCGCGATGACGTTCGCCATCGTGAACGTCTTGCCTGAACCGGTAACGCCCAGCAGCACCTGCTCGTGTTTGCCGTCGGCGAAGCCCTTCGTCAGAGCTTCAATGGCCTGCGGCTGATCTCCGGCGGGGGAGAATTCACTGACGAGCTGGAAAATGCCGGACATGATCAGGCCGACCTTTTGGCCGCAGCGTGCGCGGGTCCCATCTGATGTCCGCCACTAACGACCTGCAGTCCAACGATGGTCAGTAACAGGAACCCACACGCCCACACCGTCAGCATCGCGACCTGCTTCTCGGCTGGTCGATCCGTCGACAGAAGCCACAGAAAAAAGCCCACCATCACCAGCCAGCCGATGCCGCTCCCAATGACAATGGGATCCGACACAACGTCCAGCAGTACTTGATTCTGCCCAAGCAGTACGCCCGCCAGCATGCCCAGCGTCAGAGTGGGAACAGATACGACGACTGCCAGGCGGTTCCAGCGGGCCAGTCGAGGCAGACTCGGCAGATGCACGCCCGTCTGCATTCCCTGACGGCGCTTCAGGCGACGATGCTGAACCAGATACATCACTGCCAGGATCAGGCTGACGGTAACACCGACAATTCCGAACACGAGCAACGCCGCATGCAGCATCAGCCAGCCGCGGCGTGGATCGAGTTGCCCAGGTGAGTTCGGCTCCAGTCCGACAAACGGTGAAACCGCGACAAGAAGCAGCACGAGTGGCAGCACAAACACGCCCAATGGCAGTTCGCTGTCCAGGATCGTCAGGAACAAATACAGCAGGATGGCGACCCAAGCCACGACCAGAATCCAGTCATGCGTCGACGCCAGCAACGGCGGCAGATCAGCATTGCGGCTGCGGACGATCAGATAAATCGTGTTGGCGACGAAGCCGGCCATCGTCATCAGCAGCGTGGTCCAGCGATTGATTGCGCTCCGGCCTCGCAAACGCAGGAACGCGAACACGACCGCCACAACGTAGCTGAAGAAAATGCAGGCAACGCTGACTTTCTCCATGAGCCGGCTCTCCCTCTCTCCCTAACCCTCTCCGCCCAAAGGGGAGAGGGAACTCCTGGCAACTCTACGAATTCGAATTGTCGAGCCCGTAATCCATCACTTTCTTGTGCAGTGTATTGCGGTTGATGCCGAGCTTCTCGGCCGCCTTGATCTGCACTCCCTGACAGCGACGCAGCATCTGTGCGAGTAATTCCCGCTCGATCAGGGCCATCACTTTTTCGTACGGTTTCGGGTCGTCAGCGTAGTCGGTCAGTCCCAGAGTGACCAGTTCTTCCGCGGCCTTGCTCGCTCCACCAGATCGCGTTCGACCAATCCGCACGGGAGCCAGCCCGCGAACATGCGGCGGCAACAGATCGGGAGTGAATTCGCCACCCCGCATCAGCACCAGAGCCCGCTCCGCATAGTTCTGCAATTCGCGCACGTTGCCCGGCCATGAGTAGCTTTGCAGCGCACCCAGGGTCTCCTTCCCGATTGCCGGAGTCGGCCGACCGGCCGCCGTTGCGTACCAGGCGACGAAGTGCTCGACCAGTTGCGGAATGTCGTCCGGTCGCTCACGCAGCGGCGGCAGATAAATGGGGACGACGTTAAGCCGGTAGTACAGGTCTTCACGAAACTCGCCGGATTCGATTTCGTCCAGCAGATCGCAGTTAGTGGCCGCGATGACTCGACAATCGACCTGCACGGTTCGCGTGTCGCCAACTCGCTCAAACTCATGTTCCTGCAGCACGCGCAACAGCTTGACCTGAAGTGTGACACTGACCGAGTTGATCTCGTCGAGAAAAATCGTGCCGCCGTGTGCCGCTTCAAACCGTCCCGTTCGGTTTTCATGCGCGCTTGTGAAGGCACCTTTCACGTGCCCGAACAATTCACTTTCCAGCAGGCTCTCACTGAGCGCTCCGCAGTTGACCCGGATGAACGGTCCGCTGGCTCGTGGACTGAGTTCGTGAATGGCGCGTGCGACCAGCTCTTTTCCGGTCCCGGTCTCGCCCGTCAGGAGAGCCGTCGTGGTCGTCGGTGCAACCAGTCGAGTCAGCTCATACACCTGCTGCATGGCCGGACTGGTACCGATCATGCCGGCCAGCGGGGTGTTTTCGGATTGGGAAGTCATACGGGCAAGCGTCGGGCGTGAATGAATTGAATGGGGCGAATCCTGCACAATCTGCAGGCAGTCGGTCAACCTGCAATCGGACAGAAACACCCAAACGTCCGAAACGGGCCGGAATTGGAAATCACAAAGAGAGTTCTCTGCCAGTCAAATAAGCAGGCACTGTTCGCTCAACAGGCAAGCTGAGTACTCTTACGGCTGCGACCAGTTCTCGACTTTCAGCCCCGGTACGTCTGACAGGTCCGAGTCTTTAGTGACGACAACACAGTCACCGAGAGTCAGGGCAATTGCGGCAATCTGAATGTCGACCTGCTGCAGCGGTCGGCCGAGGCGGCGCAGTTCCGCGTACGTTCGGCCGTATTCCCACGCGGCTGCGGAATCGAACGGCCAAAGCGCGATGCCACGTAAACCATGCTGCAGGGCTTTGCGCTGACGCGGAGGATCGTTGCAGTGTTCGATACCCCCGACCAATTCGCCCAGGACGGGCGTGCCGATGCCGAGGCGGTCTCCGCGCTGCATCGCTTCGCGGGCCTTCTGCTCGACTCCGTTGCGGCGGTTGATGAGGTCGCTGGCGATTCCTGTGTCGAGCAGATACCGACTCATTCTTCTGACGGCCCTTCAACTTCCCAGCTCTCGCGGACCAGTTCTTTCTGTTCGGCTCGCGAGTCCTGCCAGAACGACTCCATACGGGTCTGTTCCTCCGGTGTCAGGTCCAGTGACCCGCGCGTGTCGAACCAGTTCAGCCAGAGTTTGCGTTCCTGTGGTGTCTCCGGCCAAAGCGATTCGTCCAGACCGACTCCTGTCGTGTCGTTTAATGCGTTCTCGAACTCTGGACGGATACCGCCTGATTCGCCTGCGATGGGAATATCTGGAACTGAACCCACAAGCGAGACCTCAACGCGCGAACCCTCAGGCCAGTCAGCAGCCGAGTCGATGATGACTCGGCCATTCTCGTATATGCCGGAAACTCGGTTCATTCGGGACCCCGTGAGTTGTCAGCCTGCGTGCATTCTACGACTGTTGCCTGCACACAAACAACGAGGATTTTCAGTCGCCGAGTTCGGCGAGGACGCTGCGCACGTCGCTTTCCGGGACATCACTGAATGTCTCGACATGGCCCAGTCGAGTCGGCAGGACGAAGCGGAGCTGGCCGCTGACCGTTTTCTTGTCGAGCCGCATCTTTGCCATGATGTCATCCCCGCCCAGGTGGCTGCCGGCTGGCACGCTGACTGGCAGTGACACCTGCTCCAACAGCCTTTGCTGTCGTTCGGTGATCGAGGCGTCAATCAGCCCCTGCTTCTCGGCCAGGACACTCGCGTACCGCATTCCGATCGCAACAGCCTCGCCGTGCAGCAGTTCGCCGTATCCACACAGCGCTTCGAAAGCGTGTGCGAATGTGTGCCCGTAATTCAGCACGGCCCGAACTCCCGTGCGTTCGTGTTCGTCCTGCTCAACGACATCAGCCTTCAACTGGCAACAACGAGCGATGACATGCCGCAGCACTGCCTGGTCGCGACTGTTCAGCCCATCGACGTTTTGCTCCAGCCATTCAAAGAATTTGGCATCAAGGATCACACCGTACTTGATCACCTCGGCGAGTCCGCTGCGATAGTCGCGATCGGGCAGCGTGTCGAGGACTGCGGTATCAATGAAGACTCCCAACGGCTGATAGAACGAACCAATCAAATTCTTGGCCGCTGAGTGATTCACACCCACCTTGCCACCGACCGAACTGTCGACATCGGCCAGCAGGCTGGTTGGGACTTGAATGAACGGCACGCCGCGCCCGTAGGTTGCGGCGAGGAATCCGGCGGCGTCCCCAATCACTCCACCACCGACGGCCACGACGGCCGTTTTGCGGTCTGCCTGCATCTCCACCATGCGGTCGTACAGGCCGGCGATGACAGACAGCGATTTCGTCGGTTCCCCCGGTTCCAGCTCAACCAGTTCCGCAGTCCAGCCGCTTTCCGTCAGGCTGTCCCGAACAACTGTCGCGTGTTGAGCGACATTGCGATCGGTCACGACCAGTGCCGTGCGCCGATCTGCCGACCCCGAGAACTTCTGCTCGTACCACTCGTTGGCTGACACGCCGATCGCGCCCAGGCAGCGGCTGGCGATCCGGATGTCGTAACTGCGCTCCGCCAGATTGACGTGCACAGTCTCTGTGTTTGATGAATCACTCACGTAAGAATCCTGAAGTGGCGCGGCCGCTGCGAGCCCGTCGGACTTGTTCGGCGCGGGTCTCTGACCCCGCCGCGGACCCGACCGAAGGTCTCCCCGGTGGACTGGACTGTAAAACTGACGAATTGCCCTCTCATGGGCGCAGGAGACCTGCGGTCAATATGGCGGCGGGGTCGGGAGACCCGCGCCGAACATTGCCGATCAACCAAAGTCTGGCGACTTCGGCTACTCAAATACGCGTCTAATACCCACCGGCACTCGGTTCATGTGAGCCACCGATCGGATCGAGGCCCAGATGCTCGCGGCATTCGTCGAGAATCGTTTTCGTGCGGCTGGCTCCGCAGCGTGTGACGCCGATCTCGCGGACGGCAACCAGACCCTCGAAGTCGCGGACTCCTCCCGCCGCTTTGACCTGCACGTGATCCGGAGTGTTCGCCACCATCAGACGCAGATCGTCGTGTGTTGCCCCGCTGGTACCATATCCAGTTGACGTCTTGACCCAGTCAGCGCCGGCCTCGGTGCAAATCTGACAAAGACGAATCTTCTGGTCATCGTCCAGATAGCAGTTCTCGAAGATGACCTTCACTTTCTGTCCGGCGTCGTGGGCGATCTCGACGACACCCACGATTTCAAACCGCACGTAGTCCCAGTTTCCGGTGAGGACCTGGCTGATGTTGACCACCATATCCAGTTCTTCGCAGCCATCGGCGACCGACTGCTGAGCTTCGGCCAGCTTGATCGTCGTTGTGTGGCCGCCGTGTGGGAAACCGATGGTCGTACTGGCTTTGACCGTGCTACCGGCGAGGATTTCCGCGCCGCGTTTCAGGAAATACGGCAGCATGCAGACGCTCGCAACGTCGTAGTCCAGCGCCAACTGGCATCCGGCTTCGAGTTGTTCGACGGTCGTTGTCGGAGGCAGCAACGAGTGGTCAATCATCTTCGCGTAGTCGGAATACGTCGCGGACATGGGTTGCCTTTGCTGGTTGATCGATAGCGGCATGCGCCAGAATGCGGCGCGGAGTGTAGCTCGAACTGAATCACAGGCCGAGGAAACGGATGCAACGACTGGCTCAGGAAATCGAAGCGGTTGTCTTTGACTACGGCAACACGCTGATCGAGTTTGGACCCGCACAGGTCGAGACGTGTGATCGTAAGTTGAGTGCCGCGATGCACGAGATGTTCGGACCTCACGACTTCGATCAACTCACAGCAATCCAGCACGAGGAACGTCGATCACCCTACCAGGGCGAATTCGTCGAACACGATCTGGCCACGATCACGGCCAGTCTGGTCCGCAAACTGTACGAGACGGATCCGACCGAGAATCAGGTCGCGGAACTCCTGGAAGTTCGTTTCCTGGCCATGACTGGCTGTGTCCGTGTTGATCCCGAAGTCCATGAGCTGCTCGAACGGTTGCAGGAGCGATTCCAGCTCGGACTGATTTCGAACTACCCCTGCAGTCGCTCGATCCGACACAGCCTGGCCGAGCACGGGCTCGATCAGTGGTTCGGGTCAGTGATCGTCTCGGGCGACGTCGGGCACGTGAAACCCCATCCGCGACTGTTTCAGCAAGTGGTGTCGGATTTGAACGTGTCTGCCGACGCGGTGCTGTTCGTGGGCGACAACTGGCTGGGCGACATTCAGGGAGCTCTGCGATTCGGCATGAAGGCGGCATGGATTCAACAATACGCTGCCTACGAGAAATTCGATCGCGAACCAGACCACGGCGACGCCCACTTGGAACTGCAGCATCTGTCCGAACTGGGTGGTCTATTGAGTTGAGGTAAAACGCACTCAAATCAGTTGATATGTCGGGCTTACGGCGAGTCCGCTGATTGGTTGAATCGCGATTCCGGCATGGGTAGAGTGGCTCTTCTTCATCCCACCACAAATGCTGCCCGGGGACTTGAGGGCGTCGAGTTGTCCCTGGGTACGCCTCAATTTCGGCAGGCCAGCCTCGCTGGCACCTCACGTCAGGATGCGTCCGAACAAGCCTTGTTCGGAACCGGTTCAGGATGCTCCACCAATTCACCTAACGTTTTGCCTCTGGCCTGCACACGGATTCTCCGTTCGTGTCAGCCCGACTGGAAACCCTCATGCGGTTCACGCTTGTTGATCGCATCGTCGAACTTGATAAGGGTCAATCAATCTCGACGGTCAAGAATTTGTCGCTGGCTGAAGAGTACCTGCAGGACCATTTTCCCGGGTTCGCTGTGCTACCGGGTGTAATGATGGTCGAAGCACTGGTGCAATCCGGTGCCTGGCTGATGCGGGCGACCGAGGATTTCCGGTGCTCGACGATTCTGTTGAAGCAGGCGAAAGCCGTGAAATTCAACAGCTTTGTGACGCCCGGACGGCAGCTTCAGGTTACGGTCAAGACGCACAAGTGGGGCGAGGACGAATGCACGTTTAAGGCAGAGGGGATCATCGATGGAACGGAGTCGGCCGTCTCGGCACGAATCACTCTGCAGCAGCTCAACCTGACTGACCGGAATCCGGCACTGGCGAAATCCGACGAGGAGCTGAAGACGAAGATGCGCGAGCTGTTCGCTCAACTCTACACACCACCGGCTGAATGACTCGTCGCCGAATTCACACGAATCGAGCGGCTTGACTCCTAAGCGAATACATACAACAGGGCGTGATTATGCGACTTGCAGGAAGAACAGCGCTGGTAACTGGCGGCAGCCGAGGAATCGGCAAGGGAGTTGTCTGGGCGCTGGCCAAAGAAGGGGCCAAAGTCGCTTTCACGTACAACTCGAACGAGGAAGCCGCCAGCAATCTGGTCAAAGAACTGGAACTCGACCAGCACGAAGCCATCGCGTTTCAGGCGGACGCGGCCAACGGTGCACGAGCTGCGGAGGTCGTTGATGCGGTCGTCGAGAAGTGGGAGAAGCTCGACATTCTCGTCAACAATGCAGGCATCATCAGGGACAACCTGCTGGTACGCATGAGTGAGACTGAGTGGCTCGATGTCGTCAACACGAACCTCAACAGTATGTACTACTACTGCAAAGCGGGCATGCAGCACATGATGTCGGCTCGCTACGGGCGGATTATCAATATCTCCAGTGTTGCCGGTCGATACGGCAATCCGGGGCAGACGAACTACGCCGCGACCAAAGGTGGCATTGACGGTTTCACACGATGCCTCGCCTATGAAATGGGCAAACGCAGCATCACGGTCAACTCAGTCGCGCCGGGCTTTATCGCTACGGACATGACGGAAGCCATCCGCAACGCGGCCGGCAAGGAAATCAAAAAGCAGATCGCAGTGCGGCGTCTGGGTGAACCAGAAGACATCGCCAACGCGGTGTTGTTTCTTGCCAGCGACGAGTCCTCATATATCACAGGTCAGGTGCTGACGGTCGATGGCGGCCTGACTCTGGGCAGTGGAATGTAAATCAGAATTAACTGGGTCGGTCAGCAGTGGTATCGCCGAACTGCTGACGGAGAAAACTGGGTCTTTCGGCGAAACAATTCGCGGACGGTGTTCGCTGGGTCAAAGTTGAAACCGTCCGGCACTGAGGAGATACCTCGATGGCTACATCTGAAGAGATTCTGGAGAAGGTGACTGCAACCATGGTCGACGCGCTGGGTGTCGATGACGACGAAGTCAGCCCGGAAGCGACGCTGGTCGATGATCTGGGTGCCGAGTCGATCGACTTCCTGGACATCGTGTTTCGTCTGGAGAAGAACTTCGGCGTCAAGATTCCTCGGGGCGAGCTGTTCCCCGAAGGTCTGGCGGCCGACGCAACGCTGGTGACCGACGGAGTTGTGAACGCCGACGGGATCGCGGCTCTGCGCGAGAAGCTACCGCACGCCAACGTGGATGGATTCGCGGAAGACCCCAAGGTCGAGAACATCCAGAGCATGTTCACAGTCCAAATGATCATCAACTTCATTGAGAACAAGCTGAAGGACACTGTCTAGTTCTCACGATGAGGAACGAGGCCCGGTCTTTTCGCGTTCATGTGAGTTGCCGGGCTTCTGGAGATCTCCACCATGCGCTGGTTCTGGATCGACCGATTCGTCGAATTCGAACGAGGCAAGTACGCGAAGGCCGTGAAGAATGTCTCGCTGGCCGAAGAGCACCTGCACGATCACTTCCCCGGCTTCGCCGTGATGCCGGGATCTCTGATGATCGAAGGGATGGCTCAGACCGGCGGCATTCTGCTCGGCGAAGTCAACGACTTCGAGCACATCGTGATTCTTGCCAAAGTTCCGAAGGTGACGTTCCATTCGTGGGCGGTGCCGGGCGATTCGATTATCTACACGGCGAACCTGATCAGGGCTGAGGAAGAAGGCGGTTCCGTCGAGGTGACCGCACACGTTGGTGATCGACTGGTGGCCGAGGCGGAGATCATTTTCGTCCACCTCGATCAGAAGGATCCGACGTTTGGATCGATTGATCAGAAGAATTTCGTGTTCTCCATGAACCTGCTGGGTATCCTCGACGTCGGCCAGGCCGGCGATGGAACGGCGGACGACGCGTAATCGAGAGTTGTTAGAGTTGCCGCACTTGTCACAGGAAATCCCGTCTCAAACTTTCACGAGGCAGACTTATGAGACGCCGCGTTGTCGTTACAGGAATGGGTTGCATCACGCCGCTCGGGAATACGATCGACACGATGTGGGAATCGATGATGGCGGGCCGCAGTGGCATCGACACGATCAGTCACTTCGATGCGTCACACTTCCCGACGAAGTTCGCATCCGAAGTCAAAGACTTCGATCTGTCGAAGTACATTGACGATCCGGAACGCTTCCAGTTCTGCGGTCGCAACATCCACTTTGCCATCGGAGCGGCCGCTCAGGCGGTCAGCGATTCCGGAATCCTCGACACCGAAAGTCTCGATCCCGCGGATCTGGGCGTGTACCTCGGCGCCGGCGAAGGCAGCCAGGACTTCAACCTGTTCATGGGGCTGATTGCACAGTCGCGAAAAGACGGCGAAGTCGATCTTGAGCAGTTCGCCCGGCTCGGCATGGAGCAGCTTCACGCCGACAAGGAACGCGAGCAGGAACCGAACATGACCGCCGGCCACCTGGCGAGCCTGTTCAATGCTCAAGGACCGAACATGAACTGCCTGACCGCGTGTGCCGCGTCGAGTCAGGCGATCGGCGAAGCAACCGAGATTATCCGCCGCGGCGATGCCGAAGTGATGATCTCGGGCGGCGCTCATAGCATGATTCATCCGTTCGGAGTCACGGGTTTCAATCTGCTGACAGCTCTGTCGACGCGCAACGACGATCCGCAAGGCGCGTCACGACCGTTCGATAAGACTCGTGATGGTTTCGTACTGGGTGAAGGAGCCGGAATCCTGATTCTGGAAGAGCTTGAACACGCGAAGCAACGCGGCGCGAAGATTTACGCCGAGGTCGCCGGCTATGGCTCGACAGCCGATGCCTATCGGGTCACCGACATCCATCCGGAAGGCCGCGGAGCCACGGCCTGCATTAAGATGGCGCTCAGGGATGCTGAAGCAAATACGGATGAGATCGACTACATCAACGCTCACGGGACAAGCACCAAGGTCAATGATCAGGTCGAGACTCTGGCGTGCAAGCAGGCTCTTGGACAAGACGCCTACAGCTCACCGGTCTCCAGCATCAAAAGCATGATGGGGCATCTGATCGCCGCCGCCGGCAGTGTTGAAGCCATCGCTTGCCTGATGGCGATCAAAGAGAATGCACTGCCGCCCACGATCAATTACCAGACTCCCGATCCTGTCTGCGACCTGGACTACATCCCCAATCAGGCTCGCGAGTCGGAAGTCACAACGTGTCTGTCCAACAGCTTCGGCTTCGGCGGCCAGAACATCTCGCTGATCTTGCGGCAGTTTGCGGTGTAAGACGGCTACGGGTCGTCTGCGCTGAAAGCCGCTCGCAGGAATCGCCCGGGCGGCGAAGTCAGGTCCAGCGGATTGCCGCCTTCAACCACTGGCACACCGTTGACCAGAACGACTTCAACACCCTCGGTTCGCTGGTTCGGGTCGTCATAGGTTGCTCGATCGGTAATGCGATCAGCATCGAAAACGATCAGATCAGCAAAGTTGCCCGTCTTGATGACGCCGCGCGACTCAAGCCGGAAGCGATCGGCCGCGTGCGCACTGGCCTTGTAAACCGCGTCTTCCAGACTGAACAGACGCCGGTCTCTGACAAGTGGTCCCAGCAGTCGTCCCGATGAACCATAAGCCCGCGGATGCACGCAACCGTCGGGGAAGTAAATGCCGTCTGAACCCAGCATAAACAGGTCGTGCTGAAGAAACGGCTCGACCAGCGCGTCGTCGCCTTCATCGAAGACCAGCAGCACAGCCAGCCGTTCTTCGATCAGCAGATTCAGCAGCGCCTCCGCTGCCGAAAGTCCAGACTCGTCGATGTACTCGACCACTGTCCGTCCCTGCCAGTGGGCATTCTCACGACTCTGCACCCACGCGATCCGCAGCCGGTCGAGTGGCAGACGGTAGGCTTCAAGGCCATCTTCGAACCGCGCCTGAACGACGGGATCGTTCAACTTGCTGAGCGCCGCCAGTGGACCGTCTTCCCAGACCTCATAGGGCAGCAGGTAATTCAGCATCGTCGAACCGGGCTGGTAGGGGTACACGTCGAACGTCAGATCGACCTGGTGCCTCGCGGTCGTGTCGAGGTAATCAAGTACCTCCTCGACCTGACCGGGCGACTGTCCCTTCAGATGCGAAATGTGCAGCGGCACTCCCGCGCGTCGTGCAATCTCGACCGATTCTTCAAGCGCCGGCAGCAGGCCCTTCTTGTACCGGACGTGAGTTACATACAGGCCGCCGTAAGGCGCCATCGCACTGAGGGCTTCGACGAGTTCGTCGGTCGGCGAGTGATGCTGCACGATATAATCGAGCCCGGTCGAGACACCGACGGCTCCGGCTTCCATCCCGATGACAATCTGCCGTTGAATCTCGCGCATCTGAAAGTCATCAACGACACCACTGCCGAATCCGCGAGCGATGCTGCGCATATTCGCGTACGGCAAGTGCGAGCACGCATTCTGAGCCGTGTGACCGTCGATGGTCTGCATGAACTCTTCAAAGGTCTCCCACCCGGTGTAGTCCAGCAGCCGCAGGCCGTCGAGCGATCGCAGATAGAACAGCCATTCACGCGCGACATGGGCATTGACCGGCGCGTAGCCAATACCGTCAGCCATCAGGACTTCGGTTGTGAATCCCTGAGTGGTTTTGGCGGCGAAATTGGATTCACGGACGAGCCAGCCATCGGAGTGATTGTGTACGTCAATCAGGCCAGGAGCGACGACTCGCCCCGTCGCGTCGATCTCGACGGTCGCCCGAGCATCGTCCAGTTGACCAACGGCACTAATCCGATCTCCGTCGACTGCGATGTCCGCGCGCACGCCCGGTGCTCTGGTGCCGTCGATGACGGTACCTCCGCGGATGATCAGGTCAGGCACGCTTGTCTCTTTTCTGTGTCATGAAAATCTGTCTTCTGCGTCCGATTCGGACGCTAACAGTCTCGGCCTGGAACGACCATGATCGATTGCCTGTGATCCCGGGCATTTCAGCGGACGACTGTCTGCGTTTGCCTGCTCGACAGCAGTTGCAAATCGCAGCACGGTTATCGAACGGCACTGTGCGGGATGTCACGCGCATCTCGACTTATGCGGTGTCCAATGTCAGGGTCGCCCGGGTAGATGCAAACGGCCTCGTGACAGGACTCGATCGCAGACAAACGGCCGTTGTCGTGCGGTTCCGGCAGCTTCGATTGCCATCGATCTGCCTGTCGTCGCGTGTAGTGAACCAATCCTTGAATCCGTCAGAAACTGCCACTCTGTTCCATCCCCTGCACAGCGGACGACTGTTGCTCTGCGAAGACCAAATAAATTGAGATGAATAGGATCAATAGGTAGACTCTGTTCGATCGGCCTCGATTGACAGATTCTCCCAATCGATTGTCTGGCCATAACATGTTATGTGACAACGTGTTGTGGCCCGACACTCGTATTCGGACGTGAGGCCCGAATCGAACCTGAGCGTTCAGTTTGTCCGCTCAAACCGTTTGTTCGTGGGGCCGAGCATGATCGTGGCATTAGACCGCTGGAACAGATGGCTCCGGATGCTGGTTACAGGCAGAACGCAATTCGGGCGGGTCCGGAAAGCTGCGCGAAGAAAAGCCAGATGCAACTGCACACCGTTTGCTGCCCGCATGACCGAGCTCTGGAACACTGGGCTGCGCCACGATGGCATGACTGGGAAACATGCAGTCAGTCGGCGTCGACGGTTGGCATCGCGTTCGTCTATTGAACAACTTGAAGAAAGAGCGTTACTGGCAGTCAACTTCAACGAGGCAACTGGACTGCTCGCGATCGAGGGGACCAGTTCGAACGACGTGGCCATCGTCGAGACCACCGACGCTGCCATGATCCGCGTCGTCTTCAACACGGCCGAGTCGACCTGGCCGACGGCTGCGGTCACTCAGATTGTGTTCCTCGGACACGCCGGTGACGATCGCTTCGAGAACTTCACTGCGATTCCGTCTCACGCCGATGGCGGGGAAGGGAATGACACCCTGCTCGGCGGCTCCCGGAACGACACGCTCATCGGGAACACTGGGCAGGATCTGCTGCAGGGGGGCGACGGAGACGACGTGCTGGGCGATCGGGATCGGGAATTGCGAACGGTTCACGTAACAACGCTCGATCCGGTCGGACCCGGGTCACTGAACGAGGCTCTGTCCGAAGGCAATCGTCGGATCGTCTTTGACGTAGCCGGGACGATCGATCTGCGGTCTGCATCGGCCAGCGGACTCAATCACGTGATGACCATCGAGCACTCGAACATCGAGATTGCCGGTGACACGGCTCCGTCGCCGGGAATCACGATTCTGGGTGGTCGCGTTCTTGTCAGGGACGCATCGAACATCACGATCCGTCACGTGAAGATTCGTGGAGGGGGCATCGTCAACGAGGACGCGCTGTCGATTTTCCGATCGAGCGACGTGCTGATTCAGAACGTCTCGCTGTCGTGGTCGCTGGATGAACTGGCCGAGGTCTGGGACGGGTCGCGGAATGTGACGTTCGACCAGGTTCTGTTCGCCGAACCGCTGAATGCAACGGATCACGCTCACGGGCTGCTGGTGGGCAAAGGATCGCAGGAAGTCACCGTCGTCCGGTCAGTGTTTACGAACCTCATTAAGCGAGGGCCGAAATTTGCCTACGGAACTCCGGCGGAGGGCGGCACCAGCGGGCTGCTTGTGAACAGCATCGTCTACAACCCGGCGACCCGCGCGTTGATGGCTGGCAATCAGTCGCACGTCGCGGCCATCGGAAACCTGGTCATTCCAGGTGGCGACACGACCGGCAGTATTGGTCTGCTGGAGGTGCAATCAGGAGTTCAGGCGGGGACTGAGGTCTTCCTCCAGGACAATCACTTCCTCGACGCCGATACGGTGATGCGACCGAACAGCGGACGCACGACTCCGCTGTTCACGAGTCGGGCCACGATTTCGAATCCTGAGGCGGCCGACTGGGACGTGTCGTATCGCAGAGGCGTCGGAAGCATTCGGGGCCGCGTTGTTCCGGGGGCGCACAATCCGGAAGTCTCTGCGCCGCCGGATGAGTGGATGCGGCAGCGACTCGCTGAGATCGACGTGCTTCCGGCGAGCGCGGTCCTCGATGCCGTGCTGGCAACGGTCGGCGCCCGGTACTGGGAGCGGGATGCAGTCGACCGCCGCGCCGTGAGCGATGTGCGGAATCGAACCGGGCAGATCATCGATACCGTCTCCGAGGTCGGCGGATTGCCCGCGATTACGGTCGCAGCGCCGGGCGTCGCGATCGTATCAGAGCTCGATGGGGATTCGCTGTACGGGCAGGGTGGCGACGACCTGTTGTTCGGAACTCACGGACCCGATCTGCTTGATGGTGGCGCGGGTGATGACCGGCTCACCGGGCGTGAGGGCGACGACACGCTCGAAGGCGCAGCCGGCAACGACGTGCTCGAAGGCGGTTCAGGAAAAGACCGGCTTGCGGGGCAGGCGGGGATCGATCAGATCGACGGCGGCGTCGGTGATGATCTGGTGCGGTGGGAATCCGGCGATGGTCCCGATCAACTTGATGGCGGGATCGGAGAGGATGCGATCCACGTAACCGCGACGAGGCTCGACGACACACTGCGTCTGCGATCTCCGGGGGACCGGCTTGAGATCGACATCAACGCTGAGACGGTCTCCGCGGTCAACTTCGAGCGGTCCACTGTGACGGGCGGTGCGGGATCGGACCGATTTTCGACCGACGACCTCCAGGGATTCGGCACTGATTTTCCGACGGCGCTCGCGAGTGGCTTCGCCCTGACTCTGGCTGGTGGTGACGACGACGACGTCGTTGACACGACTGCCGTTCGCGATCCGTACATGCGGTTGCACTTGTCAGGCGGAGACGGCAACGACCTGCTGCGATTGCCAACGAGCGTCGCCGGAGGATCGCGAGTTCCGGAACTGATCAAGGCGGCATACGGTGGACTCGGCGACGACACGCTACTTGGCGGTGCGCTGAGTGAACGCCTCATCGGCGGCCTTGGTGTCGATGTAATCGACGGCGGTGGCGGCGACGACTTGTTCAATGACGTGGTCGATCTGCGGAGTGTGCGGATCCTGTCATACGGCGGGGATCAGGATTCCGCTGGTGGTACCGCTGTGTCACCGAATGGGACCGCGTTTGAAATTACGGGCAACCGCTGGAAAGCGATCGAGCTGCCGTACACCGTCACGGCCAACACAGTCCTTGAGTTTGACTTCCAGAGCAACCAGCAGGGCGAAGTTCACGGGGTCGGATTTGATTCCGACCTCAATGTGTCGATCGAACACGCGTTTCAGATTTACGGTACCCAACAGACATCACTGCGACAGTTTGCGACCTATACCGGAGCCGGTTCACAGCACTACCGGATTCCGGTCGGAGAGTTCTTCACCGGCGACTTCAGATATCTGGTTCTCATCAACGACCACGATGTTCGTGAAGCCAACGCTCACGCGGTGTTCAGGAACATTAGACTCCACGATGGCGAGCAGCCCGTATCCGTCCCGCAGACTGCAACCGAAGACGGTGTTCTCGATCTTCAGAACGTCCGGCTTCAGTCCTACGGTGGCCCGCAGGACTCGCCCGGTGGGACTGTCGTAACTCCCGATGGAGCAGGGATTCAGATCACGGGCAACCGCTGGAAAGCGATCGAGCTGCCGTACACCGTCACGGCCAACACAGTCCTTGAGTTTGACTTCCAGAGCAACCAGCAGGGCGAAGTTCACGGGGTCGGATTTGATTCCGACCTC
>Ga0302123_10000480_pt1 | contig 31736 bp, 39 predicted proteins | sample CB21_321_MG_FD_203109 | JGI IMG/M metagenome (GOLD analysis project Ga0302123, IMG submission 203109) | Marine microbial communities from Western Arctic Ocean, Canada - CB21_32.1 | ecosystem: Environmental > Aquatic > Marine > Oceanic | place: Canada: Western Arctic Ocean | collected 2017-09-28 | reverse complement strand
TGCTGTCTTGTTTGTGTGTGGGGGTTTGGGTGCGGGTTGGTTGGTGTTTGGTGCGTAGGCGTGGGCGTCCCTGGGCCCTCCGTCCGTTGTCAGCACGGTTCCGCTGTGAGTGTGGCGGCCACGTTTGACTCTGCCCCGTGTCTCGGTGTTTGTGGGCACGGGGGCAGAAGCCCCTCTGACGGGCGATCGACGCTGGCAGGGCGAAGCCGACTGTGGGGGGTCGGTGCAGTGAGCATAGCAGGCGCGGGTGTATGGTGTCGAGGTGGACCTTGATGAAGTTTTTGATGAGTGGTTGGAGTCGCGGGTTTCGTCTGACGGTTTGGTTACTGAGGGCGGGTACGACACTGACTTGGAGGGGATGCGGAGTTGGCGGGCTGATATTTCCGAGTTCGCGTTGTGGTTGGCGGAGAAGGCGCCGGAGATATTCGATGAGTTCCGGGATCAGTATGTTGAGCGGGACCCGGTGGGGTGGGATGCGATCGTCGGGTTTGCTGGCGGTTTCCACGATAAGCCGGCTGGGCCTCCTGACGAATCTCAGTTAGAGAGCGATGTGCAATCGTTGGTGGATACGCCGGTTGGTGATCCTACTGATGGTGGTTTCACTGGTGATCCTGGGCAGCGTGTTGTTCCGCCGCCGGTTTCTACGACTCAGCCGCCGAGAACGACTCCGGTTACTCCGGTTATCCCGGTTACTCCGGATACTCCGCCTGGGATGGGTCCTCGGCATCCGGGGACTTGGCCGGTGGCGCCGGGTCAGCCGATTCGGCCAGATGGTCCTGAACGACAGAGCCGGCCTCCTGAGCGTCGGCCGCATGAGCGCCGGCCGGTTCCTGTTGAGGTGCCTGTTGAAGAGGAGCACGGACACCACTCCAATATCGGTCAGGGGTTTGAGAGACTGATCGGTCACCCCGATGCCGAGGTGGATCATTCGCGTTCGATCTGGCCGGGTAAGAGTGGATCGAGTCTGAGGCCGACCCGTGACCAGTGGAGTCAGGCTGGGTGGGACCCTGTGTTCAACTTTGTCGGTTCGCTTGTCGGTGGTTTGTTCGATCTGTTTGACGGCGAGGACGAGAAGAAGGACCTCGCCGAGGTTTACGGCACCGATGAGCCGGAAACCCGGTTCGCTCAGATGGAGGGTGGCTGGGTCGATGACACGCGACGCCAGTGAGATAGAAGCCTTCGACGATTGGCTGCGTTTCGGTATTGAGACAGGGTTCTGCGGGCCACCTGTCTGCACCACCCACGATGGGATTCCATCCTCCTTCGAGGAGGACGAGGTTTGGGAAGAGTTCGGTGAGGTCTGCATCCACATGATGCGCCTCTACGCCGACGCTGCTACGAAGCAAGGGGTCGAGGAAAACCACTCACCATCTACTTGGCGGTTGACTGAGAACGGCACCTAAGGTGGCATCTGGTCGGCCGATTTCTGCTGACACCTGGATCAAGTTCATGGAACTCCGGGACGGAGGCCAGTCGCGGTATGCGGCAGCCAACCGGATAGGGGTTTCGCAGCGGGCGGCTAAGGATTTCGAGGACGGCACCGGGTCAAGCATCGGCCGGCTGGCTAAAGCCGCCTACGAGGACACCCGGAAACCTTCCGTCATCCCAGCATCCTTACTGTCGCCAGAGGCGGTGGAAGCATTCGAGAACATTGAGATTTTTGCTCGGCGTTACTTTGGGTTGATCTTGATGCCGTGGCAGATCGAAGCGACAGAACAGATCATGGAACTGCAACGCTCTCCGTATGAAGAGTATGTGGTCATCAACGCTCCACCTGGCTCCGGCAAGTCCACATTCTTCACTCGCATCCTCCCAGCGTGGGCCACTGTCCGGGATCGCACCATTCGTGGAATGATTGGTTCCCACACCCAACGGCTAGCGGAGTGGTACACGCGCCGATTGAAGAACGAGTTTGAACGGTCGATCCCCGTGAGGGCTGAGACGAAAGATTTGAAACTCGGAATGGCGTTGGATGCCGCAGCCGTGTTGTCGGACGACTACGGCCGGTTCAAACCCGACATCAAAGAAGTGTGGCGGGCCGATCAGTTCACGGTGGCCCAGGAAGGCGATGTCCCTGTATCAGAGAAGGAACCGACCTGGACCTGCTTCGGTGTGGACTCAGGATTCCTGGGTGGCCGGTTCGATCTGATTATTTGGGACGACCTTTACGACCCTCGGAAAATGCGAACGGCTGATGCGCGCGATGACCTCAAGAGGTGGTGGGATGAAGTCGCGGAAACCCGGCTGGAACCTGGAGGGTTGCTGATCCTCCAGGGGCAGCGCATGGCTGCGGACGACATTTACCGGTACGCCCTGGATAAGCACACCGACTTTGAAGATGACGAGGAGATCGAGGGGGACCTGCCGGAAGATTTACGGTTGAACGGCGACCGGTACCACCACTTGTATTACCAGGCGCACTACCAAGACCTGTGCATGAACGAGCACAAGGTGACCGCTGAGCCTTGGCCGGACGGGTGCCTGCTGTATCCACGCCGATTGAACTGGCGGAAACTCAGCCACATCAAGAGCCAAACCCCTGACCGGTTTGAGATTCTGTACCAGCAGCAGGACGTTGACCCAGCCTCGGTGCTTGTCAACCCGGTGTGGATCAGCGGCGGGTTGGGTGACGACGGCGTGTTGTATCAGGGGTGCTGGGATGAAGGCCGGGATCTGTGGGAGTTGCCGGAGAATCTCCCCGGTGAACCTTTGATTGTCGCTACGGCTGACCCGTCACCGTCGAAGTATTGGGCGTTGCAGGTGTGGGCGTATGTGGAGGAGAGCGGCTGCCGGTATTTGTTGGAGTCGTACCGGCAGAAGATGGATGCCCCGACGTTTCTGGATTGGAACCACAACGAGGGTGTGTTCACTGGCATCGCTGAGGAGTGGTGGCAACGGTCGGTTGATATGGGCCACCCGATCCAGTATTGGGTGATTGAGTCAAACGCCGCCCAGAAGTTCATTCTCCAGTACGACCATTTCCAAAGGTGGTCATCTCAGAGAAACGTGAATCTGATCCCGCATTACACCCATGCACGGAATAAGGCTGACCCGGAATACGGGGTTCAAATGCTGGCGAGCATTTATCGGCACGGCCAAGTCAGGCTCCCTGGGAAACAGGGGACTGACGCCCGGCCCCATGCACTACTCTTGGTGAGTGAAGTGACCAAGTGGACAGCAGACGGTCACGGTGCCAATACCGACGACTGTGTGATGGCCCAATGGTTCTTCGAACATAATGTTCCCAATCTTCAAATACCCAAGGGGAACGTGGTTCCGATGTGGAGGCCGTCATGGATAACGGCAGCCAAAGGAGGCGGGCTCGTTGAAGCCGGCTGAGGAAATCATTGGGCTCCTGCGACAGCGGGAGTCCCAAATGGCACCTGGGCGCGCTCGAATGCGCGCTCTTCGGGATGCCTACAATGGCGATGTTGTTGTTCCGTTGCCGGAACTCGATGATAGCGAGCAGGTCGCTGTCGCTAATCTCGTTGCGCAGGGTCTCGACCAGACCGCTATGCGCATTTCGTCGGTCATGCCGGATGTGATATTCCCGCCGACCGCGGAGCATACGAAAGCCGCCCAGCGTAAGGCGTCGGTTCGTCGGCGTGCCGTGTTGGGGTGGTGGCAGCAGAACCGTATGGATTTGAAGTTGGGCCGTCGCGCCAGGCATCTCATCGGGTATGCGAGTTCGACAGTTTCGTTGAGGTTCAACAGCAAGACGGGTACCCCAGAGTGGATAGTTCGGGACCCGTTGACTTCGTTCCCGTCGCCGATGTTCGGCCCGGATGATCTTGAACCGTACGACTGCATTTTTTCTTACGAGCGGACACTGGACTGGTTGAAGGACCGGTACCCGGAAGCGTCGGCTGTTCTCCGCAGCGGGAAGAACCAGGGCTCGGACGTGTTCGAGTTGGTCGAGTACATGGATGGCGAGGAGACGGTGCTGCTCGCTGTCGGTAAGGCTGCGCCATCGCCGTCGTCGTCGTGGTCGGCGGAGGCTAGTTACGATCCGCCGGTAGCGGAGATTGAACGGGTTAGAAACCGTACTGGTGTATGCCCAGTGGTTGTCGCTGGCCGTGTGAACCTTGATCGGGCGCAGGGACAGTTCGATGGAATGCTCGGCATGTACCAGACGCAGGCGAAGTTGATGGCGTTGGAAGTGCTGGCTGTTCAGAAGGGCATCTTCCCTGATACCTGGCTGGTGGCCCGGCCTGGGGAGACCCCCCAGATTGTCAACACAGCGAATGGTCTCACGGGTGAGATCGGCGTGTTGAAGGGTGGCGAACTTCGTGACACCGGGTTGAACCCTGGGTTTATGACGAACCCGACGATTGACCGGCTGGAACGTGGGCAGCGTTTGACGGCTGGTATCCCCGCTGAGTTCGGTGGGGAGTCAGGGACGAACATTCGGACGGGCCGTCGAGGTGACGCGGTGCTGTCAGCGGTTGTGGATTTCCCCGTCCAGGAAGCGCAGAAGATGATTGCTGCGTCGCTGGCGGTGGAGAACAAGCGGGCCATCGCTCTCGCTAAGACGTATGCCGGCAACAAAGACAAGTCTTTCTATGTGTCTTGGAAGGGCGCTAAGGGGCCGGTGGATTACACCCCGAACGTTCACTTCGACAGCGACGAGAATGTTGTCGTGTTCAGCCATCCTGGGTCTGACATCAACAGTCTTGTTATTGGTGCCGGCCAGCGGATAGGTATGGGCACGCTGTCGAAGCGGGCGTTCATGCAGATCGACCCGCTGGTTGATGACGCTGAGATAGAGCACGATGCGGTTATCGCTGAATCGTTGGAGCAGGCGTTGCTTTCTTCATTGGCGACGCAGGCGTCGCAGGGGGGTATCCCCCCTGCTGATTTGGCTCGGATCGCCGAGTTGGTAAAGACGGATCGGGCAGAGTTGGCTGATGCTATTCAGCAGGTTCAGCGCGAAACACAGGAACGTCAGGCAGAGGAAGTACCGGCAGGGGCTCCCGAAAGTATGCCTGGCCTTGCTCAGCCGGGGGCTGGTGCGGAGGCGAGGCCCGCCAGCCCTCAGGCTGGGCAACCTTCTCTCCAGGATCTCTTAGCGCAGGTCGGCTAGTGCCCCGCCCTAAAGCGCAACCAGGACAGACCTACGGGAAGCGGAAGGAACAGGTCGAGTCGCAGCAGGCGATCCCTATTCCTAAGCGTCCACCTGGTGGTGCTGGCGGCTTTGGCCGCCCAACGGAACGGCCTCGTGAGCCGATCACGGCTGGTCGCCCCACTGGTCCTGGTGCCGGCCCGGAATCGTTGATGATGCCGACCGCTCCGACGGATGGGCGTGAACTTGAATACTCCAAGTCGCTGGTCGAGTTCCTTCCGATGTTGGAGGTGAGGGCTGCGGAGCCGGACGCTTCTGGCACTTTCCGGTTGTTTGTCCGGAAGGTTCGCCAGATGGCGGCTTTGGCATCCCCACCGAATCAGACCGTCTAGCCGTGGGCAGCATTTTCAATCGCATCGACGAGATTTGGGATGCCGGCTTTGAGGTAGGTCGGACTGGTGTCGGCACGATCGGTGATCTTGTTCAGGCTCCGTTTACCGATGACGAGTACGAAGGTTTCATCGGGACCATGTGGGGTGTCGCCAAGGATCGTGGTGCTGACCAGATCGTCAACCTGATCGGCCCTGAGGGGGTTGGCGGGGAAATCATCGAGGCGCTCCCTGAGGGTGTCCGTGCTCCTGGCCGGTCCCTCATCAAAGGTTTGGAGTGGGGTTACCGGGAAGTAGTCGGCGATCCTCTCTCCGGGTTTGTGACTGCTGTCGCTAGTTACTTCGATGGGGCAGAGGAGGACACCAGCATCTTCCTCACCGGTGAAGCACCGGACGACTGGGTGGATCACATCCTTGGTTTTACTGACAGGCTCGTTGAGGGTTACAAGGTCGCGCAGGAGCGCAGCCCAGGCCAGGCGGTTGTCTTGGCGTTCGCAGCCGGCGATGTGTTCGACCCGAACGCGGGTGCAAGGTTCGAGGGCACAGCCTGGTACACGCTTTCTACCGGAACGCTTGATGCCATGAGTCGGTGGTTTCTGTCGCCAGATGTTCTGGCTTTCAAGGCTGGTTCAGCGCGCCGGGCTTCCAATCGTGCCGCCCACTTCGCAAACTATTTCGGTGATGCGAAACCAACTGGCGGGGCGCTTTCCTCAGGGGTTCGAGCGCAGGCGGCTGCCGGTAGGAAGGGCACCGGGTTCGAGCGGTTCTCCGATGATGTAGTCAAGTTGGCTACGGAGTCCCCTGAACTTGGTGCGCTCCAGTTTTCTCATATCGCGCAGCGGTTGGCGGTGTTGCGTGTCCAAGCGACGACACTTCGGAACCGAATCCAAGTGTTGAAGGTTCAAAACAAAACGATCCCCGAGGCGTTGGCTGTTGATGCCAAAGCCGCGATGTTGGAGATCCGAGAGTTGCAGGGGATGGCCGACGACTCGGTTGCGTTCTTGGCGGGTCGGGTCAAGGAGAAGTTCTTGAAGAGTCACCATGACGGTGACCTAGTGGCGCACGAGGCTGCTGCTGCATTCCTCGGAGCGAACGGTTGGAAGGGCGGCGTTGACGATCTTGAAAGCGTCATGCGGTTCTTCATGGGTGAGGCTACGGCTCTTGAACGGATCGCGCAGACAGCACCGGAGGCGTTCCCCAGGCTGGCTCACTTGTGGAAAACGAAAGCCTGGGTGCCGAGCGCCCATCCGCCTGGTACCCCTGGCGCTGATGCTGTCGCGTTTCTTCACGCACAGATGGGACCGAAGGGGACCTGGCGTGGCGTAGAGGAGGATCTGCTGATCGGCTTGTACGGCACGTTGGACAAGTCGCTGGTGCCTACCAGCCGAGTCAACCTGGGTGACAGGATGATGAGGTCAGATTGGTTGCGTGACCCGGACGCCAACTTGGCTACTCGGGTTGCCCGTACCCCGGTTCGGGTGTTCAAGGACATGAAGAACCAGCAGCACATTTGGGCTGGTGACCCGAACAGCGGTGAGCACATGATCCGCCAGTTGCAGGAGTCGGGTCTCTACACGGCTGATGAGATGACTTCCTGGCGGGGGAAGTGGGCGGCTTCCCGCGATGTTGGGCGTCCCCTCATGGCGGACGAGAAGCAGGCGGAGTTGCTTATCCGGATGCTGGAGAAGCATCTACCGGATTTGTCGCCGGATGACATCGACCGTTTGCTTACGGATTTCAGGATCAGTAATAAATCGGCGCAGGTAGTTATGCGGGACGCCCAGATGTTCGACGCCGAGAACTCTTTGATGAAGGTCGTTGACAATGTGACTGGTGAAACGATGGAGATTTTTTCTCCGTTGACGCCTTCCCAGTTGAAGAACTCGTTTATTCTTTTCGATGTACGACAGATGAACAGAGAACTGAAACGGTTTGCAACGAAGGGATTTGCCCAGCCGAATGCCGCTGGGGAGTTTACGAAACTGGCGCTTCAGGAAGTCATGTCGTTGTGGAAGGCCGCTCAGTTGCTTCGGCCTGCCTGGGTGTTCCGGGTGGTTGGTGATGAGCAGTTCAGGATGATGGCGAAGATCGGGTCGATGGCCCGGCTCAGCGAGTTGTTGAAGAACGACCGTGGTCATTATGTGAGAGCGGCGATGTCGCGGAAGGTTGTCAAGGACGGTGAGGTCAGTAGTAAGGCCGTGAGGAAACTCTTGGGTTTCCGCGCTGGTGTCACTGGCGGTCTCGGTTACTTGGTTGGTGGCCTTCCCGTGGCCGCCGGGTTTGCTCTTGCTTCCGGGGTTAGAAACGTTCACAACGTCCGCCGGTTGACCCGGCGGGTTGGTGACTTGAACCGGGCGAGGGCGTTGGTGAGAACCGGCGAGAAGTTCAGCATTCAAGAAGCCCAGAACATTCTCAAGAAGTACAAACTCGGGAACATGGACATCCTCGGCTACGAGGTTGAGGCCGCGTTTGGTGATGCGTTTGCGTCGGCATCTCAGTGGACGAAGTTGAACAGCGCCTCGAACCAGGCTGGGTATCTGCTACTCCAGGAGGAGCGAAAGTTCTACGAGGGTCTTGATGCGACGTTCGGTGGTGCTTGGAACCGGGTGTTCGATCCGACTGACGGCAAGGAGTTCAACAACTTCTGGGAACGGGTCGTCAACGATCAGTGGGCCAACAACCCTGTCGGGGCGATCGCTTTCAGGACTCACAGCCTGAACGTGGCGAATGACCAGGCAATCCGGGTCAGGAACCTTGAGCAATGGTTGGAGACCGGGCCTGGTCGAGCGTTCAAGAATGACAACAAGTTGCGTTTCAGGAATGACCCGGATGGCGAAGTTTGGGCTCAGCAGGTAGTCGAGGCTGCGGACAGGATGCTCGACCCGACCCTTGCCCGCACCTTGCGGGATCGTTTGGCTGACGGCGGCCGGGTCACGATCGACGATGTTCGAGCACACGCAGACGACTTGCGTGCGCAGGGCACGTTGGGGCCTGGTGACGACTGGCGGGAACTTGTCGGCCCGGTCCACGGTCAAGAACTAGAAATAGCGAGTCGCCCGCAGTCCGCCCTGGAAGCCCTCCACAAGCCGATCAACGCCGCCTACGAGCGGCTCGGTTCCCTAGGTACAGATCACCTGTCTCGCAACCCGTACTTCCGGCATGTGTACCAGAACGAGATGAAGCGGCGCATCGGGAAGTTCCAGGAAACCGGCGGTGAATATGTGCTCGACCACGGGGCGCTCCGGTCGATAGAAGCAAGCGCCCGACGTAAAGCACTCATGGAAACCCGTGACCTCCTTTACGACCTGGCTGAGAGTTCCCGGTTCGCTGACCTCGTTCACAACCTGATGCCGTTCTACAACGCTTGGCAGGAGGTCTTGACCAGATGGGCGGGGCTTGCTTGGGAGAACCCAGTGTGGGTTTCCCACGCCAGGATGGTTCTCGAAGGGGAGGTAGACCTCGGCGATTTCATGCAGACCGTCGAGGACGACCGGGGCGAGCGGTACTACCAGTTCCGTGTCCCCGAGTTTGCTAGAGGGCTGGTGAAGAACGGGTTTGCAAATCTGGCCGGTGACGACTTCGGGTTGATCCGATTCCGCGCGGACAGCCTCAACATGGTGACCCAGGGACTCCCAGGGTTCGGGCCGCTTATCCAGTACCCGGCGTCGAAACTGGTGATGGAGAAGCCGCAACTCATGGAGGCTCTCCAGTTCATGTTGCCGTACGGGCCGGTTGATTCTCTCAGAAATACTTTCCTTCCCGCTTACGGGGAACGTATCTATTCGGCCCTGTCCCAGGACCGGGCTCACGAATCTCAGGTTCTACGGTTGATGATGCACCGGATGACAGAGATGGCTGAGGGTGAACGCGACGAGATCGACTTCAGCGACGGCGACGCAGTGGCTGCATTCATTCAGGAAGCACAGAGTGATGGCCGGAACTTCATGTTGTTCCGTGCTGTGGCCTCAGCGTTCTCGCCGGCTCAGGTTGGGTTCTCTTCCCCGTACCAGCCTTACATTGAGAAGTACCGGGAGATGAAACGGAAGGACCCTAAGGGTGCTGACGACGAGTTCATGCGGTACCTGATGGCTGAGGGGCAGGCCGGGTTCTTTACTTTGGCTGCCCGCACCACGCGGAACAACGAGGGGTTGCCGTCTACGATTGAAGCGGTCGAGATCCGGGAGAAGTACCAGGATCTCATCAACACTTACCCGTCGCTTGGCGGTTTGATTCTCGGCATCGAGGGTGGTGGTGCCGCGAAGTTCAACGCTGCGGTGTACGAGCGGCAGTTGAATGAGGAAACGTTCCCAGGTTCGGGTGTGACACGCCGGGAGAGGTTGACGCCGTACGAAATGATCGTGGATGTGCGGGAGCGTGAAGGCTGGGCGACGTATGGGATGATTAGTGATGTCATCCAGACGGCGATGCAGGCCCAGGGGCTTCGGAATCTGAGGGGGAAGGCGGGTAAACCACTCGCTCAACTCAAGCGGGTGGTCGTTTCTAACCTCGCTGAGCGGTATCCACTCTGGTATCGGGACTTGCGAGACCCGGAACTTTCCGAATGGCCGGAGAGAATCGAGGGGATGCGGGCTATTGTTGCAGATGAACGCCTTTCGGGACGGCAGGACATTGAATCACTTGGTGGTTATCTCGCTGCGAGAGACATGGTGACGGGTGTGCTTGCCTACCGTGCCGCTTCGGGGGGTGCATCAACGCTGTCGGCCGAGGCCAACACGGATCTTAGACTTATGTGGGAAACGGTAACGGACAACATGATCGAGAACCCGACGTTCTCCGACCTGTTTTGGCGGTGGTTGGAGTACGACAAGTTGCTTTCGGAGACCTGGCCGCCTGAGCAGAAGGCATTGAAGTTGGGGAAGGTGGCAGGATGAGCGTGCACCCAGTTCAGATGACTCCCGAGGAAATAATGCAGGCGTTGTCTGAGTGGATGGTGAGCACAGGCAACCTGTTTGAGGGCCAGATGGGCCAGTTCGTCGAGGCGGACCAGCAGTATTCCGGGCTGGTCCCGTCGGGTTACTCGCTGGAGTTCATGTACCCGCAGGATCTGGAGTCAGGTGACTACGAGTGGGAGTGGGACCCTGATCGTGTGCTCCCGATTTCGGAAGAGGCCACTACCGGACGCCCATCCGAAGAAGGTGTTGGCGGGTTCGGTGCCACGATGGAAGCCATGCGGGCAATAAGCAGGGAGCCGTCCCCAGGTGAAGAAGGAGCGATCGAGACTGACGTACCGGTCATGCGTGCTTACACGATGCGTGACGAAATCGACAGATACCTCAACACCATCCCCGGTTCAGCCGCACAGGAAGCACTCGCCGAAACCCTGTGGTCCAACAACTTCTACACGGATGGCACCAGCCGAGACGAGATACTGCAACCACGCCACATCGACTCCGCGTTCCAACTTGGTGTCACATGGGGAGCACGGCAGGGTGTCTCTATTTGGGACATGGAAGCAGGCCCAGGCCGGGAGGACACGGCGGCCACGGCGCTCACCGATGCGTCGATCTATCACTCGGCGGAGACGGCAGCGAAGCAGTCGTTCGGTCGTAGTGCTACTTCCGCTGAGAAGCAGATGGCGGTGAAGATTTCTCGTGCTTTGGAAGCAGCAGGTGTGCCAGTGTCGCGGGCGGACATTGCCGCAGAGTTGGAAACTGGTGCCCCCGATGAGGTCAAGGCGAGGGACATGAGCACGACGCTTCGTTACCTGATGAAGGCTATGGCTGGTCGGGGGGCGAGTTAGTCATGGGTCTTGACGACTTCACTGCGGGTGCTGCTGATCCTGGACGCATGTCGTTCGAGGACAGGTTGCGGTTCGCTAAAGACCTCCTTTCCAATCTTGATGCCCCGGAGACTGCCGGCAATGTGCATTTCCTGTTGGCCTGGATGGCGAAGGAGAACACCACCGCTGGGGGCGTTTCGAGTAACGGCTCGGGGTTCAACCCGTTGGCTACAACTTGGAACTTTGACGGCGGAGCGGCGGCTGGCGATAGGCCGATCAACGGGGACTCAACTCAGAACGGCGGGAACCCGGTTCAGGAATACGGCACTTGGGAGCGTGGCCTGATGGCGACTCTGCAAACGCTTCTCGGTAAGCCGTCGTGGAAACCGGAGGGCCACTACTCGAACCTGGTCGCGGCGCTTCGTGAAGGCACGAACCTTGACAAGGTGTCCGCTGATTCGGTGATCCTTGGTGAACTTCAAACCTGGGGTTCGATCAACGTCGATAATCCGCAGTTCGGTACTCGAACCGGGTACTCGTACGAGGAGTTGGCAAAGGGGTATATCACTGGGGACCAGCCTGAACTGGCTGATGATGGCCCCCTGGATTTCCGGGCGATGCTGTTGGATAAGTTTCCTAATCTTGCAGCGGCCGGATTGTCGGGCGAAGAGTTCGAAGCGTTTTACCAGAACGCTTTGGACATCGTGGCGGAGCATGGGCTCGAAGGGTTGGATCTGCTCCAGACCAGCGCGGAAGAGTTGGTCGCGGAGATGCCGTCCGATGAGGAGCCAGCCGTTGTCGTAGAGGTCCCCGTTGTAGATGATCTTTACCCTGGGCTGGAAAGGCCGGTGTATGACGGCGATTCCCCGTCGGGTCTTGCGATCTTCAACGCTCTCCTCGACAACCCGTTGTTCGCCCCTGATCTCGATTCCGATACGTTTTCATTTCGTCAGCCTGGGCCTGGTGATCCGGGCACCGGTTATCGGGATGAGTTCCTCCAGGCCGTGGGGTCGTTCGGCGGGAATAGTTACATCGACTACGACACCGCGCGTCGCTTCGCTGAGGGGTTGTTCCTCAACTTCTCGGACGAGATGCTTGATGAAGTCGCACAGATTGTTTCGTCGGTAACCGCTGAGCAGTACCCCGACGAAGCGTCGGCGTATGTTCCTCCCGCCGGGCAGCCGGAGTCTTGGAACCCGGTGGCGGAGTTCGGTTTCATGGCCGACTTCCTCAACCACCCGGAGATCGGACCACTGCTGCGGCAGGCCGCGGACGAAGGCTGGGACGAACAGAAGTTCATGGACGCGATTTACCTGACGGGCTGGTGGACTCTGACAGAGACCGCTGACATCCGGTTCCAGTTCATGGAGTCATGGCAGCCAGCCCAAGCCACAGCGATGAAGGACAACCAGGCGGCTGCGATTCTCAAGATCGCAGACCGGCTTGACATCGCCATTGACCCAGGCCGGTTGGGTGATATGGCACGCAACTCGATCGTCGAGTCGTGGACGGCTGACGACATGAACAGGAAGATCCTGGCCGAAGCATCCTGGGCAATGGGCGAAGCCGAGGGTGGAGAGATCGGTGGGAAGATGCGAACGGTTGGCGGGTATGTCGATAAGTATTTCGTGCCGCATAGCGCAAGCCAGATAGAGGAGTTCGCCCGCAAGTTGTACCTTGGGGATGAAACAGAGGCGGGGCTTGAGGCGTACTTTGCGAACCTGGCGAAGGGGCAGTACCCGTCGTTGGCTACCCACATTGACCGCGGGTATACGGTGAAGCAAATCTTTGATCCTTACGCCCAGCAGATAGCCGGCCTTCTGGAGATACCTGCTACGAGCGTGGACTTTGTGAACGATCAAAGGTTCCAACCGATCATTGACCACATCGGTTCCGATAATGAGCATCGCCCGATGACGTTGTGGGAGACGGGTGAGTATGTCCGTGGTCTCGACGATTGGCAATACACGGATAATGCCAAGACCTCGGCACGGAAACTTTCTGATTTCATTGGTCGGAAGTTTGGGAGCGTTGGCTAATGGCAACCACCATTATTGACGGCAAGGAAGTTACTTACGCCCCGATTCTGAAAGGTCAGGAGGACCTGGAGAATCCGCTCGACCCAGCCCAGGTCGCTGCTCTGGCTGCTAATGGTGCCGAGTTCCACAACGAGTACCTCATGTCTCATGGCGGCAGTTGGTCCGATCCGTTCTCCGGGGTTCAGATCGGTCAAGTCGAGGATTGGTCCGGGGTCACAAGCATGTGGACTCGCGAACCGGGCGCTGCTGGGCCTCCGGGCATGTTCGAGCCGGGTGGTGCTCGGGTCGGTGACGCGATGGCAACCTCGAACATCCAGACGAAAGCCGGTGAGATTGACCTGACCGACCCGGTTGCCGATCAGAAACTAATAGATGACACGGCGCGGGCTCTCATGGCTAATACGTTCACCCCTGACCGTGCCGCCGCTACCGCTGGTTGGGACGAGGTGTATGGCGAGGGGTACCTGGACTCGGTGCGTGCCACGGGTACTGGCATGGATCTCCTCACCGGTGGCCGGGTGGATTCGGCTGCTGGGTTCGCTCTGCCAGCCGCGGACACAAGTAGCGAACCGGGCGGAAGCGAGATCCTGCCAGCGGACCCGCTGGGGCTGGGCACCACCTTCGACGATCCTCGGACGGCCCGCGAGATCGTTGCGGATGCGTTGCGAGGCTACGGCCTGGAAGCGTTGCTCGATGACCCTGAGTTGAATCTGATTGGCAGATGGCAGGCCACTAACAATCTGGATGCGATATGGGCTGCTGTCCGGCAGGCACCCGTCTACACGGCCAGGTTCCCTGGGATGCAAGCGTTGGCTAAGCAGGGCCGGGCCATAACGGAGAGCCAGTACGTTGACCTGGAAGAGGGTTACGCGAAGGCGCTTCGCATGTACGGGATGGCCCCAGAGTATTTCGATTCGCCAGACGACTTCGGTGACTGGATTGCCGGAGACGTTTCCGTTTCAGAAGTGACAAGCCGGCTCGGTGTAGCAACCGACGCTGTGCTTGCTACGAGCCAGACGACTAAGGACCTGCTTCTAACCTGGCACGGGATAGATGCTTCCGATTTGACTGCCTATTTCCTGGACCCTGAGAGAGCGACGACAGTGTTCGAGGAGCGGGAGATGTTGGGTGCTGCCCGGATTGGTGGTGCTGCTGCTGAGACCGGGTTCGGCCCATTGTCCAAAGCGACCGCGACGACGCTGCGTGCTGCTGGGGTTACTGAGGCGGTGGCTCGTGCAGGGTTCGCGGAGATAGCGCCGTCTACGTTGGCTGAGGAAACTGCGTCGGAGGGTCTCTACACAGATCCGGTAACCGGCCGGCAGATGGTGAGCGCCGCTGTGGTAGGCCAGCAGAAACCGGGTGACATCACTCGGGCAGAACTGGCGGGCGCGAAGTTCGGTACCGATCCTGAGGCGGCACGCCGCATAGAAGCACGGAGACAGACACGTTTGGCTGCTTTCCGGCAGACGGGCGGTCCCGCTATGACGGGTGGCGGAGTGGTCGGATTAGGTTCCGCGTCGTAACTTCGTGGTACGGTTACAAATAGATGGTGTTGGCCGCGGACTTCGCTGCTCGCGAGTGCTGACATTATCTGGCCGCCGGCTCTCCTCCTGGGTCGGTGAGAACCAAAGGGAGAGAACATAGATGGCTGACGAAACAACCTCCGAGGCTGTTGAACTAGACGCCAACGGCGAACCAAAGCGGAACTTCCGTCGGGTTCTGGAAGATAGGGCAGAAACAGCAGAGGCCAAAGTGGCTGAACTGGAAGCCCGAGTTTCCGGATTCTTACGGGATACTACTTTCCGTGATGCGGGCATTGACATGGCTGATTCGCGCCAACAGTATTTCATTCGTGGATACGACGGCGAGATGGACGCAGAGTCAATCCGGGTAGCGGCAGTAGAGGCGGGGTTTATCTCCGACTCAGGGCCGACAACTCCGGGTGTTCCGTTGCAGCAGGGTTCCCCTGAGATTCCTCAGGAGACTCCCACGTTGCAGCAGGAACTTATGGCCCAGGATCGGATCGCCAATGCTGGGGCTCAGAGCCGACCGGTTACTCCACCGGATCTGAATAGTCAGATCCAGGCGACAACATCGCAGGAGCAACTCCAGGCGCTGATGGAATCCCAGGGGTACACGTTCAACGTCCAGGGCTGATTGTTTCTCTGCTTCCTTCTCTCAACAACAGGAGTATTGACTTATGGCTTACACCCAAAAGTCATCCGTAGCGAGTGACCAGGCTGCTTTCGAGCAGTTGGCTTACTTCGCGTTCCGGTCTCAGCCGTTGCACGCGGACTATGCGTCCGTCCGTGCAACCAAGCAGACTCACCGGGGCTCAGGGGTGACGTTCACCATTTACGCTGATCTTGCGCAGGCCACAACGGCTCTGACCGAGACCAGTGATGTCACAGCAGTTGCAATGTCGGACAGCACCGTTACGGTGAACCTGGCCGAGTATGGCAATGCTGTGGTCACGACTGCCGCACTTCGCGGACAGTCCTTCTTCAACGTCGATTCAGATGCAGCCGCGATCGTTGGTTACAACGCCGCGGATTCTCTGGATCAGGTCGTTGCTGACCTGCTTTATGCCGGCTCGAACGTCAAGTACGTTTCGCAGTCAGCACGGGGCTCACTCGTAGCAGCCAACGTCATCACGTCGTCGGTTGTACGCGAGCAGGTGGCTGCTATGAGAACGGCCTCTGTGCCGACTTTCAATGGCGGCTCATACATCGGGTTCATCCACCCGGATGTGGCTTACGACTTCATTGGCGGCACAGCCGTCAACGATCTGCGGTCGTTCCAGATCCGTCAGGATGCGTCTGGTGTTCGCCAGGGCAGCATCGGGACATTCGACGGTGTTGACTTCATCGAGACGCCTCGGGCTCTGCTCGTCGCTGACGGTGGTTCCAGTACTGCCGATGCCTACGGCACGGTCATCATCGGCCAGCAGGCCATAGCACATGCCTTCTCGACGATGTACGGGGCAAACCCGTCGGTCGTGGTTGGTCCTGTGACTGACAGCCTGCGTCGCTTCCAGCCTGTTGGCTGGTACGCCATGTGCGGCTACGGCCGTTTCCGCGAGGCTGCGATCCGTAGGATCGAATCTTGCTCAAGCATCGGGGCCAACTAGGACCCGAAACAGTAGGTACTGGCGGGGATCGGTGAGCAGCGGAGCCGATTCCCGCCCGTATCGCTAAGGACACTTATGACATACGTCGTAAAACCAAAACAGAAGCGGCGCAAGCCGGGGAAGAAACGCTGATGGGCAAGTATTCATCCGTCGGGATTCTCACTAAGCGGGGTACTTCTAAGACCTCGACAGTAATCAGGGAATCGGGTGTTGTTGGTGGTACGACAACGGAGCATTGGGACGGAAGGGTGGATGCTAGGGTTATCCCTGAGTCCGTTGAGGTCCGAGTGATCCAGGAAGGTGACAAGTAATGGCAGTTACAGCATCGGGTCTGTTCCTGCCGACTTTCGTGGACATCCTGGATGCCACGCAGTTGGCTATGAACACGGCTTCGGACACATTCAAGGTCGCGATGATTACCAACAGCGCCACCCCAGACTTCGATACCCACGATCATTGGTCTGATCTTTCTGGTACCGAGGTTTCTGGTACTGGTTACACGGCTGGTGGTGCAGCCCTCACGTCGGTTACTTGTGCCGGGGCTTCTGGAACAATCAAGTTCGATGCGGCTGATTCGTCGTGGACAACCTCGACTATCACCAACGCCAGGGCTGCGGTTGTCTATGACGACACGTTGGCTTCTGACCCTCTGGTTTGTCTCGTCAACTTCGGGGCTGATTACAGTTCCGCGAACGGGACGTTCACTATCACCTGGAATGCCAGCGGTATTTGGACGCTGGATCTGACGCCGTAAGGGGCTGACTGATGGCTACCGCTTATCCTGGCGCACTAGATACTTCTGGTTCTCAACTTCGGACGGACATTGCGTCCACTGACGATCTTGATGCGTCAGGTAAAGAGCACGATGTGATGCACGTCAATGTGCATGGTGCGACTATTGCCCTGGAAACGAAGATGGGCACGGGTACGTCGAACGCTGCGTCTGCTACGGCTGGGCATGTTCTGACTCATTCGTCTGGTGGCGCTACAGCGTGGGCGGTTACTGCTGCTGATGCGACGAAGTTGCCGTTGGCTGGTGGCACGATGAGTGGTGAACTTGTCGCCGCTGACCAGTTGGTGACTCGCCCGGAAATGAAGGACTATTCCGAAACGGTCAACATCATTGGTGGGACTGGTGGCGGTACGCAGGACATCGACTTGACGTTGGGCAACGTGGTGACTGCCACGGTTGATACCAGCACTAACACGTTCACGTTCTCCAACCCGTCGCCTACCGCTAAGGCGTGTTCGTTCACCTTGTTCCTCACGAATGGTGGGTCGCAGACGGTGGCTTGGCCTGGGACGGTTGATTGGGCGGGGGGTACTGCTCCGACGCTTACAACGTCCGGGGTGGATGTCTTGACGTTCACGACGGTTGATGCGGGTACCATCTGGTACGGGTTCGCTGCTGGCCTGGCGATGGCGTAATGCCTCTTGGGGCATTCAAGGCCGGGTTACTGGGTGCGTCTGGTGGCGCTGCGGCGTTGGAGTATTCCACAACTGGTTCACCAACCTTGCGTGAATACACCGGTTACAAGTCCCTGCATTGGACGGGTTCAGGCAACTTCGTGATTACGGCAGGGGCAGATTCCCAGACGTTCGACATCTTTGTCATAGCGGGTGGTGGCGGTGGCGGTGGCCCCGGTTACACCGGTGCGGGTGCGGCTGGCGGCGGCGGCGCTGGTGGGGCAAGGACTTTCACGGCTCAAGCACTTACCGCTGCGACCCATGCGGTGACCATTGGCGCCGGTGGCGCTGGTGGGATTAGCGCCAGCACCCAGTACGGCGTGCTTGGCGGCAGCGGAGGGGTTAGTTCCTTTGCAATCTCGGGGGGCAGCACCCATTCGAGTACTGGCGGCGGCGGCGGCGACCGCTCCAACGTCCAGGGGACCGGCAGCCCCCGCAGCGGCGGTTCCGGCGGCGGCGGTGGCGGTGGGGATACTGGTACTGGTGGCAGCGGCAACAGCAACTCATACAGTCCTTCTGAGGGGAATGACGGTGGTGACAGCGTAGGAGACTTCTACGATGGCGGCGGTGCCGGTGGTGGCGGCGGTATGGGCGGCGCAGGAAGCGATGGGACGGGAGTCTCTTGGTCGGGTAACGGTGGTGCCGGTGGGGCTAACGGAACCAACAACTATGCCGATGGGACGACGAGTGGCGTAGGGGTCGGACAATGGGGCGGCGGTGGTGGCGGCGGTGCTGGCTATCTAGGCACCGGTGGCGCTGGGGGCGGTGGTGGCGGTGCTGCTGGACAAGAGGGCATCCCGAACGGCACGCCGGGTTATACAGCCGATTCTGCTACAGCCAGCACCGGTTCTGGTGGCGGTGGAGGCCAGCAGGATTACAGCACGGGCGGCGCAGGCGGCAGCGGTGGAGTAGTAATCAGGTGGGCCGTCTAATGGCTCATTTCGCTGAAATAGACGAAAGCAACACTGTCGTCAACGTGGTTGTTGTCCACAACGATGTCACTATTATCGACGGCGTGGAGGACGAACAGCGGGGCATCGACTTCCTCAATGACCTCTACCCAGACTCGGGGACATGGGTCCAGACTTCGTACAACCACAACATCCGCTACCACTACGCCGGGATCGGCTACTCATGGGACGGCACAGGCTTCGCCGCCCTCCAGCCGTACCCGTCGTGGTCGCTGGACGAGAACTACGTCTGGCAGCCACCCAGCCCGATGCCAACGGATACGGTCCATTATTGGGACGAGGACACGACCTCATGGGTTGAGCAAGCAGCCGAGTAATGCCCGCCCTCGTCCACGAACGCTTCGAGGGCGACTGGCAGAAAGCCTGGTCAGGTAAAGCCCACAACGGTTACTCGACTACCTCGCGCTCTGAGGGGTCCACTGGGCTACGCATCCTGTTTCGCAAGGGTTCCCATTACGGCTGCGATCTGCGTCAGGAAGTACCCCCAACCCGTCACGTTCGCATGTCGTACTGGGCGCGGGTTGCCTCAGACTGGGCGTCGCATTCGACAGGTAAGACCGTCGGCTTCGCTGATCTCCGCTGGAAGGGGCTTCTCGGTCAGTCGTTGGGGCATGGTAACCGTCGGCCTTGGCCGGAGGGGTTCTCGTTTCGTACCTGGTTTGGACCGGCTTCCTTTGGGCGGTGCCCTATCGGCATGTACGTCTATCACCAGGGGCAGAGGAAGCCGTGGGGTGATTCGATCCCTGTCGGGTCTCTTGTGGTTGGGGCTAAACATGTCCTGTTTGAGGTGGAAGCCGACTTGGATGCCGGGTTTATCCGGGCCAGGTTGGATGGTGGTGCCTGGGTGACTCACCCGATTCAGGTCGGGGAGTTGACAGCGGTCACGACCGCCTGGTTGGACGGCTACTACGGCGGGGTCAAGAAAGCCCCAGCCAACATGGCTTGGGATATCGACAGTTACCGCCTGGATGATCTCACTGAGCCGGTGGCTGGGTCGATCGCCGACGAGTTGCACGCTCTCGCTGATCGTGTTGCTTTGTTGGAGGGGGTCTGACCTGTGGAATGGATCGGGGCGTTCGGTGTTATCGCGGCAGCGACTGTGACTGGTTTGTTTAGCATGAATCTGCGTCGCCTCAACCGTGACAACACTGAGCAGCACGGCCGGTCCATTGACAAACTTGACCATTTGACTAATCAGGTTGAGGGTGTGGCTGAGAATGTGATTGGGTTGACGGTGTGGACGAGGGTCCATGAAGAGAAGCACCGCTTGATCGAGGAGAACGGCCGTGGCTAACTACCGCGCATCGTTTGATTACCGGGATGCGATCCGTGATTACTCTGGTGCTGGGCACATAACGGTTACCCCAGCAACTATCGCTTGTGTCGCGACTCTCCCTGAGGTCCAGCGGAGTCTCCCGTACCAGGCAGCCGGGGTTGATTACCGGCAGACCGTTACGACTTACCGTGGGGACAACGCTTCCGAGGTCAACATCGGAGCGGACCCTGCGATAACGGCCGTTATCGGTGTTGGTGCGTTACCTGCACCTGTGGTTGTTGCGGATGCGAATACTTCCCCAGGGGTTATCGCCGGGGTTGGTGCCGTACCAGCAGTTTCGGTAGCGAGCGTTGTCGATGTCGCAGCGGGTGTTGTCGCCGGGATCGGTGCTATCCCGAGTGTCGTTGTTCTTCTGTTCACTGAGGCTTTGCCGGCCGTCGCTGCTGGTGTTGGTGCTGTACCCGCAGCGGTGGTTACCGGGAACGCTGATGTCGCCCCGGCTGCTGTGCCTGGGATCGCTGCTATCCCTGCCGCTGCCTCCATTGTCGGCACAGCGAACGCTGCTCCGAACACGGTTGCCGGGGTGGTCACTGAGATCGGCCCGAGTCTCCAACACCGGTACCAGCCCACCTACCAGAACACGCTTCCCCGCCTGGCTAAGGGCGAAGCCAACTACAACCCGTTGGCTGCGATGAACCAGTTGGCCCGGTTCTACTCTGTGGGGTCGGCGGGTATCAACGTATGGATCGTGTCGAACGCCAGTGTGTCTACGACCCAGCCGGCGGATGAGACTACTATTACAAGGACGCTTTACGGGGCTCACGAGAGCCCCACCGATTTGACATCTACTGAGGTCGCGTTGTTGATAACGGCAGGGTATGGCATGGACGTTCAGGTGGCTGCTTGATGGGTGAACTACGGTGGGAGAACAATCGTTGGGTGTGTGACGACACGCCTGAGGAGAAGGCCGCGTTCGCTGCGAACGTCAGGACGTTGATGATTGCCCCGTCTGCTTTGCCGACCCGTAGCGGTGCGGGTGAGGACAAGAAGGCTTGGGCGAAGATGGAGAAAGATATGCCTGCGTACAAGCGTCTCCGGGATGAGGGGCTTCAGCCTCCTTCGGTGCGTGGTTCCGCTGATCTTGAGGCGAGTGCTGTTAGCAAGGCTGATATTGAATCGGCGGTGGTGGCATGACGGCTCAAACGTGGATTGACCGTACGCGGGATCTGCTTCTGGCTGGGACGGTGGAGCCACTCAACCGGTTGGATGGCGCTATCGCTAGCGGTACGACAGCGACGTTCAGTGTGGAGTTCCCGACCGGGGCGATCGCAGCAGGAACGATTATCGAGATCGACACCGAGTTGATGTACGTCACCTCCACCAGCGGGTTGAGTGTGACGGTGATGCGTGGCTATGCGGCGTCTACCGCCCCTGCCGCTGGTCATATCGACGACTCGATTATCCGGGTGAACCCTCAGTACCCGTCGCATCAGATCCTTGATTTCCTCAACGACGATCTGAATGATTTGTCCTCCCCGAACAACGGGCTGTACCAGATCAAGACCAAGACGTTCACCTATTCTGCCGCCACCCAGGGTTACGACATGAACGCTGATGTGGTCGGTGTCCACCGGGTGACGTTCACTGATCCGGGTGCTGATAAGTCGGAGCCGGAGGTACGCCGCTGGTCGATACGCCGTAACCGTGATACCGATACGTTTGCTTCGGGGGTTGCCCTGGTTCTAACTGATGCACCCATGCCGGGGCAGACGGTGCGGGTTGAATACTCAGCGCCGTTCACGACGCTTGCGAGTGAGTCGTCTACTTTGGCGAGCACCGGCCTGCACGCTGAGGCGTACGACCTGCCGTCCTTGGGGGCTGCCCTGGGGTTGATGACCATGAAGCCCATCCCAAGAGAGTCAGTGACCTCCCAGGGGTCTGTGAGGCGTGCTGAGGAAGTACCTTCGGGTGCGATCTCGGCGAGCCTTAGGGATCTCAGGTTCCGTAGACAGGATCGGATCACAGCAGAGGCGACTCGCTTGTCGCGTTTGTACCCTGTGCAATGGGTCCGTTCCGGGAGGTAGACGATGGCAGCCGGAGATGGCTTCGATGTCATCATCGACGGCCGCGGGTACATGGTGGATCACACCGCGTATCGGCGGCGGACTGTTCCCTCGCAGAAGGAACAGCGTGACACCAGCACGGACGTAGGGGAACAGACTCTTTCGGTGGCTGGGCAGTGGGTCCGGTCGCAAACCGATTGGGTTCATGGTGCCGGCCAGGAGCATTACGACTTCCCTGACTCAGACCGGGCTCGGTTCCTGTCGTCGAAGAACGTAGATGTGTTCTCGGCCAAGGGTGAGGTTTCGATTACCCGTGAGCCTGAGGCGAAGATCACCGGGACGAACTCGAACCTGTACGCCAAGTTGGTGAACGGCACCGTCTTTTACTTTTCCGACGGGACGGATTTGAAGTACGGCAACCCGAACGCATCGGCGTCACCGTCTTTCACATCCACCCCAATGGGTGGCACGATCACCGACTGGACTTCTGATGGGGCCAGCGTGTACGCCACCATCGGGTCTGCGGTCAAGAAGGGCACAGTGTCTAATGCGACGACCGCTTCGACCATCGGGTCGTTCGCAGGCGATGTCATCGAGTTCGCCAACGGCCGGCTGCTCGCCACTGACGCAGCCCGCATCGTGGAACTCAGCGCAGCCGGCGCGGTACTCACCTTCGACAAGACGTTGGCCGGGACCTGTGTTGGTATCAAGGGTGGCCCGCAGTCGATCTATGCAGCGTTCAACCAGAACGGCCAAGGGGTGCTCTACACCATTGGGATCTCTGCAACGGATGGTTCCCTTACCTACCCTGTGCCGGCCGCTGTGCTCCCCGTCGGGGAAACATTCAATGGCCCGTTCGGTATGGACACGTTCGGCAGCGTGATAGGTGTAGCGACCTCAGCCGGGTTCCGGCTTGGAGCGATCAGCCCGAACGACAACCAGTCTGTGACCTTCGGTCCTGTCATCGACGTAGGTGGGGCTGTCTATTCGGTACGCATCTCAGGCCGGTTTGTTTACTGGGGTACGAAGAACGGTGACACCTACAAGGGTGACCTGTCTACGTTCATCGAAACTTTGGTTCCCGCATATTCCAGGTTCGTCGCCTGGGATTCAGATACCAAGGGAAACGTGCAGAGCCTCGAGGTGGTGGACGGCAAGGTGTTCTTCACTGACAGCCTCGGTGAGTTGTACGGCGAATCGTATGCAGGTACTAAGTCTGCAACCGGTGAGATTTCAATGGGCGTTGTCACATACGGGACTATCGCCCCGAAGGTGATCCGCTCAGCAGCAGCACGGTTCAGCAAAGCGAACATGGCCCCCGGCACAGGAGACATCGACTACCGGAACACGGGCTACGACTACGCCGCCAGTGGTACCAACTATCGGGGGACGACACCTGTATCACCAGGTTCGTTGACCGTCAGGATCACAGACGACGAGAACATTTCAACGGATATCGCCCTCAGCGCGGCTACCACCGAAGCGGCTTTCGCCCCGACGAATGCCGACGTGTCCAATGAGGCGTTGACGTTGGCGCTAATCTTGACCCGTGACACAACAGACGCGACCACCGGCCCCGTCGTTCAACGCTGGTCACTCAACGCTCGGCCACAACCGAGCCGGCTTGAAGAAATCGTGGCCCCTCTACTGTTGCACGGCAGGGTCTCTACTAATCATGGGGCTGGCGCTGCGGTGGGCTATGACTCGCAAGACGAGTACCTGGCTCTCCGGGCAATGGCTATGACAGCGCAGACGGTGATCTTCCAGGAGGGGGAACGCACCGAGAACGTAACCGTGGAGGATTTGGAACTCGCTCCGATTCGTTATTCGGACGACGGATCATGGTGGGAGGGCACATGCCTGGTGCGACTCATAACGGTTCCGTAAGCCTCAGCACTTACATGCTGACCCGGAAGTCTCCAGGGCGGTGGGTGGATTCTCTCCCGGCTGAGATAGTGGACGAGATCATGGGGTCTAAGGCTGGGCCAACGATCGTGGCTGACTGGTTGTTGACCCTCGGGTATGAGGGTGCGACCCCTAAGAAATGCGAAGTGCTGACGACGAGCCGAAACAAACTTGCCGACGCTTGAGGAGCACGACGATCAAGTCGCCGTGCTCGACCGGCTAGGCCGCGTCGAACGTGCCCACGCTAAAGCCAAGACGGAACTAGCGATAGCCCGCAAACAACTCAGCCAACTCCGTGATTGCGAAGCGTCGCTCCGAGCCCGGCTTGAACTGTTCGAGAGACCAATGGGTAAACCCCCGACCTGGCTTACCCCTAAGCGCCCGAAGAAATCGACAGCCACTGTGCTCGTCATGCTCTCGGACCTGCACCTCGACGAGGTTGTGGAGCCTGCCGAGATCGGCCATGCGAATGCGTACAACAGGAAGATCGCAGAGCAACGGCTTGAACGCTGGACCGAGAAGGTGTTGGAGATGTCTCGGGACTACGTTGCCGGCATCACGATCGACGGGGCAGTCGTCTGCCTGGGTGGCGATCTGATCTCTGGCGACATCCATGAGGAACTCGCGGAGACCAACGAAACAACCAGCCTCGATACCGTCGTGTATTGGGCACCGATACTGGCTGGTGCTCTCCGAGTTTTGGCTGACCACTTCGGCAAGGTGCATGTGCCATGCGTGGTGGGTAACCACGGGCGGACAACTCGTAAGCCCCGGATGAAGTTGCGTGTCAAGACCAACCTCGACTGGTTGCTCTGCACGATGATCGCCAACCACCTTGCTGCCGATGACCGGATCACCTGGGACATCCCGGAAAGCGCCGATTGTTTATTCGAGATTTACGACACGAAGATCCTGTTGACTCATGGCGATCAGGTCAGTGGTGGCGGCGGGGGGTTGGGTGGTTTGTTCGCTCCGCTGTTCAGGTTCAAGGCGAAGAAGCGGGTCAACACAGAGTTCGACCTGCTAATGCTCGGCCATTTCCACACGCTGATACTGGCTCCGACTTCGGGGTTTGTATGCAACGGCAGTCTCAAGGGACCGGATGAGTTCAGCCGGCTGATGAACTTCCCTGACGAGGAACCGCAGCAGGCGTTCCTTGTTTGCACACCAGAGCATGGACCATCCATCCAGGCACCCATCTTTGTACGACACCCTAAGGAGAACTGGACATGACATTCAAACGGGACACGTTCGAGAGGTTGGCTGCCACGGCAGTCCAGGCGTTTCTATCTGTGTTCGTTCTCACGGATATGGCTACCACTGAAGCGGCTTTGGTCGCGGCTGGTGCCGCTGTGCTGTCGATGCTGAAAGCCATGTTGGCGAAGTCATACGGCACGGCAGGGACGGCTTCCCTAGTGGACTGACTTGCGTAGGTGGGGGAACCTGGGGTACGATTGCGGTGTCGCCTAGCCCTGAGGAGGGACGAGCATGGACACCGCACCCACGGACGAGCACGGTTTTGTTGCCACGATTCTTGAGACGTACATGCGTCACGAGAACACGGAGGAAGGCGGTCGTCCGACTGCCTTCGGTACTGCCTTGCGGGGGAGTTACTCCCGGAAGTGTGCCCGGCAGTTGGGGTTCTCGATTGCCGGCGTCCCTGAGACTGAGGACATCAGCCTCGAAACGCTCATCAACTTCCTGCTTGGGCGCATCGTCCACGAGAAGATCCAGGATGCGCTGGCGAATCTTGTAACCGGGTTCGAGTCGGAGGTTCCTGTTGACCTGCGACCGTTGGGTTACGACTTGTCAGGCCACATCGACGGCCGGCTCCCAGAGGGCAAGGACGTGTACGCCCTGGAAATCAAGACGGTCAATGCTTTCCCGTCGAAGTTGGTGAGGGATGAGGGGCCACGGATTGACGACCTGGTTCAGGCCGGCATCTATGCAGTGGGGCTCGAAGGTTGCGTCGGTGTCCACATGGTGTATGTGTTCAAGGAATCCAGTTTCCGGGACAAACTCCGTCAGGGTGAGATCATCGAATACCGGGTCCCGTTGGATGAACACTACGGGGATGAGTTCGGGCCACTGGGTGCCAGCACGTTGCGCGAGTTGGTGACTGAGGAACTCGAACGGTTGAAGGAGATCGGGGATCTGGTCAAGAACGACATCATCCCACCACGGGACATCCCAGGGTTTGGCCGGGTGGATGCCCCCCCTGGGTATGGGGACAAGAGGGGGCAGCCGTGGCAGTGTCGCTTCTGTCGATGGAACCGGGTGTGCTCGGTGATGCCGTCTGATCGTGTGGGTCTGGTCAATGCGCCGATCCATGTGCAGCAGAACTGGGGGTCCACCGATGCTTGATGCGTTCACGGTGGAGATAGATCACATCGGTACGGAAGCGGAAGGCCAGACGTGGTGTGATCTTCTGGACGTGGAGCCTCCGTCGCAGAGGGTAGGCCCGGTCCCGACCATCACGAAGGCCACCCCCGGTGCGAAGCGGTGGCACGTCAGGGACGATGATGGCGAACTGTATTACTCGGGGTGGCTGGTCGGGGATCAGACCTGGGAGGTGGTGTGTGATTGGGCGTCCGGTTATGCCGGTGCCCCTCACGTCTTTGATGGTCGCTGGCGGCAGGTCATCGGCTGATGGGGATTGACGGCTTCACGTTCAACACTCGGACAGCAGAGCGGCGGTTCTCGGAAGCGCCAAGCAACCTGTGTGTGTGCGGGAGAGACATCGTGAACCACACGTTGAAGGAGAAGCGGGCGTGTAAGCCGGGGTCTAAGGAAGCGATCCTGGCAGCGGAGGGGGCGGGCTGATGCGATCGGATGCTGATGGTAGGGACCGCCGGTTCGTGAAGTGCCCGTCGTGTGTGAGACATTTCATTGGGCTGCGGATAGTGGAGTTGTATGACAACTGCTGCCATGCGTGTGGCTCTGCTCTGGATATAGCCAATGCGGAATGAGGAGACTATGAGGAAGTTCGATCGACTATTGCTGGGGTTGGGTGTGGGGATCTGGCTTGGATTCCTAGTGGGGTTTCTGTGGTGGATGTAAACACGGATTCCTACTACGAGCCACCCGAGGAGCCAGAACTATGCGCTGCTTGTGACGGCGAAGGCTGCGCTCAGTGTGATGTCGGCATAGCGGGGGATGCGTACGCTGACATGCTGATGCAGCGGGCGAAGGACGAGCCCGATTACGACCGTCCATACGATGAAGTCCATGAAGCATTCAAGGAGGCTGACGATGAGTGAGAAAGAACAGCACGCTGAGGCGAGCGATCAACTGCGGGCGTTCCACGAGAAGTGGTTTCAACCGCCGAAGGCCCTGATCGGGCAGATGAGTCGGGGTGGTACGACCCTGGATTTCCTTGGGCATGGCAACGCGACTCGTGCGCTGATCGAGGCTGACCCGTTGTGGCATTGGAGGCCGATGGCCCAGGATGAGAATGGGTTGCCGAAGTTTGATCTCGATAAGAACGGGGAGCCGGTCGGGCTGTGGATTGTGCTGACCCTTCACGGCAAGAGCCTTCCGGGCTACGGTTCTGTTGAGGCTAGGAAAACAGAGAAGGTCAAGGAACTCATCGGTGATGCGATCCGGAATGCAGCCATGCGCTTTGGGTTGGCGCTGGCATTGTGGATCAAGGATGACGAACTTGGCATGACCTTCGCGGGGGCAGAGACAGTCAATGTCTCTCGCTCTAACAAGGGCGGTTCGGGGGCGGGTGCCCCTCCACCTGCTTCCGATGCCCCCGCCTCCCCGGTTGACCTGGCAGTGGCAGCAGCGATCAAGGTGGTTGCTGTACGGAACAAGGCGTTGGGTCGTAGCGACAGTGAGTTGAGGTCGCTGGCAACGGAGGCGTTGGGCCGGCCCGTGAAGAGCCGGGCGGACATCCGTTCCCACGAGGACGTGGAGAAGATTGACCGTGCGTTGGACCTGATCGAAACGCCGGCGGCAGCGCCGGCAGAAGGAGAAGCAAAGTAATGATCCGAGTGAGTGGTGATGGCAACATCTGTCAGGACATGACGCTTCGGTACGTCCAGTCGGGGCGGGCGGTCATCAACCTGCGACTGTCAGTGTTCTCGAAGAAGGTGAACGACGGGCCGAACGAGCGGTTCTTTATTGACCTGACCTTGTGGGGTGAACTCGCAGAGAACGCAGCGGAATCGTTTGGGAAGGGGGACTCGGTGCTCTTCACGGGTGTCCTTCAGGAGGAATCGTTTACGAAGCGTGACGGTGAGGAACGGAAGTCGCTGAAGATTATCGGCGACATGGTTGGCCCGTCGCTGCGGTATGCGACAGCCAAGACAACGGTGGCACAGAACAGCACGTTCCAGTCGGACGATGTGAAGCGTGAAGCGGTGAGCCGGCAGGATGAGATGGTCCAGGACGCTCGGGCTTCCACCGATGAAGAGCCCTTCTAGTGTCGTCGTCGGCGAACAAACAGAAGGGCACCCGGTTCGAGCGTGAGGTGGTGGAGTTCATCGCGGAGCGTAAGCCGTATGCGGTGGAGCGTCGGGCACAGTTCGGTGCATTGGATCGTGGCGACATCGTGGGTGTCCCTGACTGGGCGCTTGAATGCAAAGCCGTGCAGGACTGGTCGAAGAAACTCGGGGCGTTTGTGCGTGAGGCAGAGATCGAAGCGGTGAACGCCCGTGTCCCTTTCGGTGCTGTCATTGTCAAGCGCCGTAACGATTCGGTTGGCCGGGCTTACGTCGTGATGTCGTTGGACCAGTTCGTGGAGGTACTCCCGTGAGAACGCCGGGTGTGCTGAGGTGGTTCCGAACGAAGCGGGAACTCATCGAGGAGATCAAGTTGCTGGAACGTGTGTATCGGAGGGCATGTGAAGAACAAGGCTGTCGCCCTATTCAATGACCCCGCTTACCTCTCGACTTCGCCGTCTGCTCAGGCTGACCGGCTGGTCGAAGCGTGGCGGTCGGTGCCGGAAACCAGGCCGATCATCTGGACGGATCGGAAGAGGAAAGTCTTTGCTCACCGAGTTCGTGAGGCGATCGAGGCTGGCTTCGAACCTGAGATAATCATTGCTGCTCTGGGTGTCGTGTACCTGGGGCGGGAGGTCATCAGCCAAGCAGCCTGGGATACGGCGTTGGACATGGCGACCAGGAAGAATGCTGCTGTTAGCGACTATCGGTTGACGGACACGCAGCGATCCATACTCGGCGAGCAGGGACTAGGAAGGTAAGGTCAGTGGATGATCGACGTAACTACCTGGTTCGACGACGCGATCGTTGTGCCATCCAATCGGGACGACTCGCGGTTCCTGGGGGTGCGGTTCGATGACCCGGACAACAAGGAAATCATCTTGTTCTTTGGGCGTGGCGACTGGGACCAGGACCGCAGACTCACGGAGATGTGCGATACGGCCTTGTCTATTACCCGAGGCAGCCTCGCTCAACTATCCCAGTTGTTCCTTCAGATGGCACTCCACATGGACGAGGACCATGACTCCCAATCCGAGAACGGCTCAGGCCCAATCGGTTGGGAGCCGATGTAGTCCCGTGGGGACAGACCCGACGCCGGGCTGGTACCGGAAGGCTTTGTGTAAGGGACAGACGGAGTTGTTTTATACAGATGAACCTGGGCGTCCCAGTTCGGTACGGCTGGCTGTGCCGCTCGCTGTGTGTGCTGCCTGCCCTGTCAAGGAGGACTGTCTTACCGATGCGTTGGCTCGGCGTGAGCCGTACGGCATCTGGGGTGGCACGACTCCGCGGCAGAGATCCCGAATGCTAGGTGTTGATCTCAGCACCATCCGAGACCTGTCGTCAGAAACCTGGCGTCGTTATGGGAGGAAAGCCGATGGCTGATCTTTGTCCTGACTATGAGTTCCCGTCGCCTGGACGTAACAACCAGTACCCGTGGGAGACGTGGCTCGATGGGGAGTGCCGCAAGATTTACTTGGACGACATCGGTTCGATCTCGTTGCAAGAGTTCGCTCATTACTTTCGCCGGCGTGCGAAGGGTGAGGGCATGAAGGCCCACGTTCGACGGACTGATTACAACGAACGGCAGCGGGAATACATGGCGGTCATGGTGCAGGCGTACCATGACTGACGTGGTGAAGTGCCCCATCTGCAACGGCGCGCCGCGGTACCAGCGTGGGCTGCCATGCGAGTTGTGTTATAGCCGACCGACTGGGGCAGAGAAGGAGCGCAACGGTGACTGACGAGGAGACACGACGAATCCTGTTTCTTCTGTCGTCGATCTGGAACCAGAAGGTGAGCGAACCAACGCTTGAGGTGTGGAGGAAACGGCTCGGTGGCTTCGATGATTACAACGCTGTAGTCGAGAGCATCGAGAGGTTGACTGATACCTCCAGTTACTGGCCGAGCATCGCGGATGTTGTCGAGACGTACAAGGCAGTGACGCGGGCATACCGGTACCACCCAAGCACACATGCCTTGCCTCCCCCCACGGGTGAGCATGTGAGCCAGGCTGTGAGCCTGGCAATGGTGAAGCAGTGTCGGGTAAACCTGGATGCGTCTGGGTGAGGGTTGCTCTGTCGGGTCTCTTTGTAGTTTAGGAAGTCAGGGTTGTGGGGGAGGGCTGCGTTGCCGGGTCTCTTTTGTGCTGGCGCAAGCAAGGCTTTGGGGGAGGAGGTACACCGTAAGGTGGACCGAGCCCCCCGCACCGGGGGTGGGGTTCCGGGGCACAGCCTGAGGTCGGTTGCTCAGGTTGTGGGGCGGAGGTGTTAGCGCCCTGGGCATGGCGTCTGCGTAGTTTGCGGGCGGTGTGCGCTGGGCTCCTTGCTCTGTTGTCGCTTGTCGCTTGTCGCTGGCGCGGGTCGCAGGTGCTTACTGCGACTAAGAGATGGGCTGTCCCTAGCCACCAGGCCGCCGGCCATATCGGCGGCCTAGTGGTTCGGTAGTTGCTATGCCGCTGAGGGTCCAGTCCCGGCGGGGTCGTGGGCTGTCCAGGTGAGTGAGTCAGTCCAGGAATACAGTGTCTGGAAGTGGTGGGCTGGTCGGTGAGAGGTGATGGTGATGCGGGACATCTCTTCGCGATCGGTGGCGCGTCGAGCGACTGCGGCTCCCACCATCCAGGTCTCGCAGAGAACAACGAGTCGGTTGGTTAGCCCTGCCGCTGTGCCCCAGTTGGACATGAACTGGTCCTTCATCGTGACGTAGATGGGGGACTCGGGTATGTCGGTGTGGCTTCGGCTGTTCCCGTGCTGGTCTGTGCGGCCGGTCATGGTGTGGCCTCGACGACGGAGCCGTCGGGCTGGTGCCTGATTGAGGGACAGCCGGTGTGCGCTCGTGAGTACCGAGCCTCGGCGTCGGTGCCGTGCCGGTCGAGGACCATAGGGCCGAGTTCTCTGATGTGTACGGCACGGTAGCCACGGGCTACGAACTGGTTGTAATCGTAGAGAGCACGGGAGAAAGCGTGCTGCCCTGTCGATGCTCTCCAATCGCAGTCCCGGTCGTCGGTGCTGTTGGTCGCTGTGACTATGTAACTGGGGTGGGTCATGTCGTTGTCCTTTGGTGGTAGGGGGCCGCCCGCCCCAGATGGGACGGGCGGCCGTGGTTAGGAGGTGTTACTTCTTCTTGCCTGTGGTCGTGATGAGGACCTGCCCGCTGTCTTTGTTCACGTTCGTCTTGATCGTGAAGCCCAAGCGGTGTGCGGCCTGGATAGTGGACTGTCGCATCATCTCCGGAGAGATGGTGAAGTCG